>Ga0209415_10000261_pt1 | contig 92821 bp, 81 predicted proteins | sample PeaSoiSIISIP2007_FD_187696 | JGI IMG/M metagenome (GOLD analysis project Ga0209415, IMG submission 187696) | Peat soil microbial communities from Weissenstadt, Germany - SII-SIP-2007 (SPAdes) (version 2) | ecosystem: Environmental > Terrestrial > Soil > Wetlands > Peat | place: Germany... | reverse complement strand
CCGGCATCGACGCGCAGATAGCCGATCACGCTGGGCACCACGCCGTCGCCCTGATAGAGCGTCACGTCCGCCTTCGCGACCTGCGGCAGGCCAATGGCGGCCGAAGCGGCGACAACGGCACCGAACGCTCCGCACCAGCCGAACTTCTTCCTTTTGCACATGACGGAAAATAATGACTTTTTTTGAACTGACATGACGTTCCTCCTTTAGTGATTCTCGCCGCGTCCCGCAGGACGCGGACATCATCCAATGTGACTGTCCTTTCAGACTGCCGGCCTCTCACGATGAGGGGGCCTTCCCCCCTCGATTGCCCCGGCCAGAGGGCAAACGTCCCCGTTAAGGGAAGCCGCATGGCTGCCCAACCCAGGAATGGATCTGTCTGAATTTCGGCAGAATCAGTTATTGTTCTGCCGTCGTCCGCCCCTTACCCGCGACGTCTTTGGCGCCGCTTTGGTTTTGAATGGATGTTCATCCGATTCCCCCCTCCGGAGTCGGCGTATCCGCGGCAAGAACGCCCACGTCCTTGAGCCTTGCCCACAGCGCCTGTGGGATCGATTCCTGAAACCAGTCCATGTTTTGGCGGACGTTTTTCAAGCGGCTCATGCCGACCACCACCGTTTTGATCGCCGGATGGCCGAAGGGAAATTGCACGGCCGCCGCCGCCATCGACACGCCGAACTCGGTGCAGACCTCGGCGATCCGCTTGGCCCGTGCGACGATGTCGGGCGGCGCTTCGCCATAATCGTATTTGCCGCCGGGAACCGGTCCCTTGACCAGAATGCCGGAGTTGAACACGCCCGCCACGACGACATCGACCTTACGGCGGGCCGCCAAGGGCAGAAAGTCGTCGAGCGCCCCTTGTTCGAGCAAAGTGTAACGGCCGGCAAGCATCAAACAGTCGAGATCACAGGCCCTGATGAGATCCGTCGCCACGTCGGCCTCGTTGATGCCGGCACCGATCGCCTTCACATCGCCGCTCCGCCGCAGTTCGTCGAGCGCCCGATAGGCGCCGTCCAGCGCCTGGGCATAGCAACGGTCGAAATCGGCGCCAAGATTGCGACGATCGAGATCATGAATGTAGACGATATCGATCGAAGCGACGCCCAGGCGGTTCACCGACTGTTCGAGGGCCCGCATCGTGCCGTCATAGCTGTAATCGAGGATCGGCTTCAGGCCGAGCGGCGCGATCCATTGCCCCTTATCGACCGCTTCTCCCCGTTTCGGAGCGACCAGATAGCGGCCGACCTTGGTCGACAGCAGGTAGCTCTCGCGCGGCAACCCGCGCAGGAAGCGGCCAAGGCGCAATTCGCTGAGACCGTGGCCGTAGAGCGGCGAGGTATCGAAATAGCGGTAGCCGACAGCGTAGGCCTCTTCCAGAATCGCCTGGGCGACATCGTCGGGAATGTCCCAGGAAAGCGTGCCCAGTCCGCTGGCACCAAAGCCGATGCGTACGGTCATTGGCTTGGCCGTGAGCACAGACGTCACGGACCTGTCGGTTATGGCTGTCATAGCGATATCCCAGTACTCTCAAGATGGTAGAGATCCTCGGCCGAACCGGCGAAGATGCGGGCCTGATCGGCGGAAGTAAGACCGGCAAGGCACTGCCTCAAGGCGTCGAGCGCGCGGCCATAACCGCCGGCGACCCGGCACACCGGCCAGTCGGACCCATAGAGGCAGCGGTCGGGACCGAAGATGCGGAGAACCTCGTCGACATAAGGCGCAAGATCCGATGAGCGCCAGTGCTCCCAATCGGCTTCCGTCACCATGCCGGAAAGCTTGCACCAGACATGATCGCGATGCGCGGCGAACCCCCGGAGGAGGTCGGCCCAGGCGACGAAACCACCGCCCTTGATGTCCGGCTTGGCGATATGATCGATGACGAACCGGAGATCCGGAAGGTCCGAAACGGTTGCAAGAGCGGCCGGCAGTTCGCGCGGCCGGACAAGAAGGTCATAGACGAGCCCCTGGCGGGCGACCGCGGCGAGGCCCCGCCGTACCGCCGTCTGCATCAACCATTCGGCATCCGCTTCGTCATGGACCTGATGGCGGATGCCGACGAGCCGGTGTCCACCCGGTCCGGCCTTCAAATCGGCGAGACTCGCATCGACATCGGGAGCCGTGAGATCGACCCATCCGACGACTCCGGCGACAAAATCGACCTGTTCGGCAAGCGCCAGGAATTGCCGGGTTTCTTCGAGACTCGACCAGGTCTGCACCAGCACCGTCGCCCCGACGCCAGCGGCGCGGAGCTCTGGACGAAGATCGTCCGGCCCGAAGACTCGCCGGAGCGGCGCGTAGCGACCGCTGAGCCAATCGTAATCGCCGGCCTCAGGGTTCCAGAAGTGTTGATGAGCGTCGATCATGGTAAAAGGCATCCGTCCCCCCAATTCCCCGGCCGGTGGTCAGTGAACCGCCGATGTCCGCCCGACCGCCGCCTGAAACCGAAGCCAAACCGCCTCCGGGACGGCCGGACCCGGCACAATGTCGGTCACGTCGAACGACCGGCGCACCACGGCGCGGGCTTCGTCGAGCGAATGAACCGCACCCAGCGCCATCATCTGCACACAAGCATTCCCCAATGCCGACGTCTCGACCGGCCCGGCACTCACCGGAATTTGGCAGGCATCGGCACAGAGTTGGTTGAGAAGCCCGTTCTGGCTGCCGCCCCCGATGATGCAGATGTGTTTCAGCGGCCGGCCGCGGAGCGTTTCAAGGTCTTCCTTCACGCGTCGGTAGCCGAGAGCGAGACTGTCGAAGACGCAGCGCGCCAAGGCTCCCAGCCCCTCCGGGGCCGCCTCCCCATTTTCGGTGGCGATAGTCCGGAGCGTGTCGGTCATCGAAACCGGATTGAGGAACCGCGGATCGTCCGGATTGACGATGCTGGCCCACGCTGGCGCGGCCGCGGCGGCGGCCACCAGATCGGTGAAGGCCGGCGACCCCAATTCCTTGCGGATTCGCTGGATCAGCCACAATCCCATCATGTTCTTGAGCACGCGATAGCGGCCGCAGACCCCACCTTCGTTACCGAAGTTGAAGCGATGTGCGGCGGCATCGGCATAGGGCGTCGGGCTTTCGACGCCCATCAGCGACCAAGTGCCCGAACTCAGGAAGGCATCGTCCGGACCATTGAGCGGCGCGGCGGCGACGGCCGAAGCGGTATCATGGCCACCGGGCGCGATGACGCGGATGGTACGACCATCGGCCGCCAGCGTGACGGCGCCGATGGTCGTACCGGACTCGACAGGTTTAACCATCAGCCCCGGCGCCACGCCGGCAATCGCCAGCAAATCCACATCCCAGTCACGGGTCGCCAGGTTCAGCAGTTGGGTGGTGGTTGCGATGGTGTATTCGTTGCTGATGACACCGGAGAGACAGAAATGGAGATAGTCCGGCATCATCAGGAGATGGCGGGCGCGCCGCAGCCAATCGGGATGGCGTTCGGCCGTCGCCGCCAGTTGATAGAGCGTGTTGTAGGGTTGGAAATGAATGCCGGTCCGCCGGTAAATCTCTTGCGGCGTCATCCGGGCGAATACGGCATCCATCATTCCTTCGGTTCGCAGGTCACGGTAAGCGACCGCCGGGCCGACGCGACGCCGGTCCTCACCCAGCAAGACGAAGTCGACCCCCCAGGTGTCGCAGCCGACGCTGTCGAGCGGAGCGAGCAGATCCGCCTTGTCGAGACCGATGCGCATATTCGCTTCGATCGCATCGACGTCCCAGCACTGATAACCCGTCTCCTCGTCTGAGATCAGCGGCGTTTCAAAACGATGCGCCTCGATCAACGACAAGCGCCCTGCGGTCAATTCGGCCAGAATAACGCGACCGCTGCCGGCCCCCATGTCGACCGCAGCCGAACGCACCGTGGAGATTGGTGATGCCATGGCTTTTCCTTGCTCGCTCACATTCGAATGACAGGGATCACGCAACAGGAATCACGCCCTTCTTGATCAGGATATTGCCGTATTTCGCGGTCTCACCGGTCACGACGACGGCGAAGGCCCGGCGCGTCCGTTCGTAGAAATCGAAACGCGACAGATAGGTTATGTCCACGGTGTCCGGGTGGTGGCGCAAGATGGCGCCGCGGTAACGGATGGGAACGTCCGGATCGAGCGTGTCGCCGGCCGTCGGCGCCATCATCACCACCGGATCGGTGACATAGGAGTCGAGCACCCAGAGTGGCAGGATCGCGTCCAAAAGATCGTGGATGCGCAAACCATCGGCCCGCAAAACGCGACTATTGACACTTTCAGCCGGAAAATGGGCATCGGCCAAGACGAGTTCGTCGCCATGGCCCATGCGGCTGAGAACGGCCAGCAACTCGGGTGACAACAGCGGAGAGAGTCCTCGCAGCATGAGCGGTTCTCCTTGGGAAAAAGGGGCCTCGCGCCAAGGAGCCCGGCGCGAGGCAAGTTTCAGGGGACGGGGGAGACGATCAGAGAGCTTCGCGGAAAAGCGCCAAGACCTGATCGTCCGTCATCGGCACAGGATTTCCAGGCGCGCATGGATCTTGCTGAGCCTTCGTCACGAAAATGGGAAGATCGGCCTCCGTCACGCCCAGTTCGCCGAAACCTTTGGGGATTCCCACCGTCGCCGACAGAGCCCGGATCGCCGCGATGGCCGCGACCGATGCCGCCTCGTCGGTCATGGCGGCCGTATCGACGCCCATCGCCTGGGCAATCCTGGCAAAACGCTTCACCGCATGCGGCCGATTGAAGTTCTCGACGATCGGCATCAGGATGGCGTTGCAAACGCCGTGCGGCAGATTTTTAACCGCCCCCGGCTGATGCGCCATCGCGTGCACCATGCCAAGACCGGCGCTGTTGAAGGCAAGTCCGGCGATGAACTGGCCATAGGCCATCATCTCGCGAGCTTCCAGATCATCGCCGTGGGCGACCGCACGGGGCAGGTAAGACGAGATCAGCCGGATCGCTTCCAGGGCCGAATGATCGGTGAGGACGTGCGCCCCTTGCGAAACATAGGCCTCGACGGCATGGGTGAGCGCATCCATGCCGGTTGCGGCGGTCGTCGCGGCGGGAATCTTGATCATCATCGCCGGATCGTTTACCGAAATGTCGGGAATGATCTTGGCATCGATGATCACCATCTTGACCTGATTGTCGGTGTCGGTGATGACCGCGTTCGAGGTGACTTCGGCGGCGGTGCCGGCGGTGGTATTGACGGCGATCAGAAAAGCCCCTTCGCGCCCGACCTTGCCGACCCCGTTGTAGCGGGTGATCGGCTTGGGGTTGACCGACAAGATGCGCACCGCTTTGGCGGTATCGATCGGACTGCCGCCACCGACGGCGACGATCGAATCGCACGTGCCAGCGCAAAATAAATCGAAGGCCCGATCGACGATGGCAACCGTCGGATTGGGCTCGACACCGTCGAAGACCACCGGAGTCAGGCCCAGGGCCTTCAGCCCGTCCACCAGAGGCTGGACCAGACCAACCTTGACGAGAACGGAGTCGGTCACGATCAACGGTGTCTTGAATCCGCGCTGAGCGAGCTCGGACGGAACGTCAGCCAGACAACCGGCGCCGCTGATATTGATCTTTGGAAAGCAAAGACGAAATGTCATCGTTGATATCCTACGTACAATGAGCCGGCAGCAACGCGAACACCACTACCGGCCCCTCGGCATATTTCATTCGAGAAATATGCCGAGGGGTAACCCGTTAGTAGAGAACGTTCTTGGCTTCGGGCGTGTCGAGATTGTCCTTGGTCACGAATACGACGCCAGTATCGATATTTTTTGGCACCTTCTGGCCATTGATGACTTGCACAAGCGTCTGCACCCCCAGTTGCCCCATCTGGAACGAGCCCTGAACGGCGATACCCTGGAGCGTGCCGTTGCGAACGAAGTCTTGGAGACCCTGGTTGCCATCAAAACCGATCGCCGTGATCTGGCCAGTCTTACCGCTCTGGGTAATCGCGCGCCCCATTCCCTCGGCCGTCGGTTCGTTGGCGCCGAAGATCCCCTTCAGATCCGGGTTGGCCGCCAGAATATCGATCGTCTGATTGAGCGCCGTCGCCATCAGAGACTGCGAATAGAACGGCCCCACGATCTCAATCTTGGAGTGTTCCTTGAGGTAATTCGTGAAGCCGCCGACCCGGCCGATTTCCGACCCGACGCCGGGGACATAAGACATGATGGCGACCTTGCCGGTGGATCCCATGCGCTTGATCAGTTCCTCGGCGCAGGCGCGACCGGCCTTGTCGTTATTCGTCGACAGGAAGGCCTGGTAATATTTGTCACCGGCCGGCGACATCGCGGAGTCGATCAGGACCAGCGGAATCCCGCTCTCCCAGGCCTTTTTCGCAACCGGGATCAGCGCATCCGGATCGGATGGCGCCAAGACGATACCGGCCACCTTCCGATTGATCGCATTTTCCACCATATTGACTTCGTCGGCCACGTTCGACTCGGAGACCGGACCTTGGAAATTCAAGGAATAACCAGGCTGTTCCTTGATCCCGGCTTCCGCGCCTTTGCGGACGTTCTGCCAGAAATTCGCGTTGGCGGTCTTGACGATGACCGCTATTTCCTTGGTCTCAGCGAACGCCGCGGAAGACGCAGCGGTCATCAGGGCCACCGCTAAGGCGCCGAATACGATTTTCTTCATTGCATATTCCTCCTACCGTTGTTTTTGGATTTCAGGCTTTCTGACAAAATCCGGAGTTTGGTCCGGGGTGACGGGCGCTCGGTGTGCTCCTAGCGCCTGTTGCGCATCTGGTCGATCCACACGGTGAAAATGATGACGAGACCGATGGTGATCATCTGGATGAAACTCGACACACCATTCATGTTCAGACCGTTGCGAAGAATGCCGATGATGAAGGCACCGATCACCGTGCCCGAGATCGTGCCGATGCCGCCGACAAGCGAGGTCCCGCCGATAACCGCACTGGCGATCGCATCCAACTCGTAGGCGACACCTTCGTTCGGTTGGGCGGTGACGAGACGGGACATCAGCACGCAGCCGCACAGGCCGGCGAGAAGCCCCGACACCACGTAAGCACCGATTTTGGTACGGACCACGTCGACGCCGGAAAGCCGGGACGCCTCCTCGTTCGAACCGACAGCATAGAGATGCCGGCCGAAGGTCGTTTTCATCAGCACCACCGAGATCACAAGGGCGAGCACGATCATGACGATCACCGGATAGGGAATGCCTGGAAACACGACCTTGGGAAAACCGTTCGCCCCCTCCTCGACGACGCGCAGCAACGAGCCATTGCCAAGAACGCCAAATCCCTCGCTGAGACCGGAGACCGGACGAGCGCCGGTGATCTGCAAGGCGACGCCGCGGGCAACCATCATCATTCCCAGCGTCGCAATGAACGGCGGCAACTTCATGCGGGTGATGATCACACCGTTGATCAGACCGCAAATTCCGCCGACGAGGATGCCGAGCGTCATGGCGAGCGGCACCGGCATACCCTCCTTTGCCGCCATGCCGGCGACGACGCCGGCCAACGCCAGGACCGACCCCACGCTGAGATCGATACCGCCGGTGATGATGACGCAGGTCGCCCCGAAGCCGAGGAAGGCGATCGTCGTCGTCTGCAAGGCGAGAGTAATGCCGTTGCTGGTCGTCAGGAACGAATTGCTCGTTAACGAAAACGCGATCACGAGGAACACAAGCCCCGCGAGTGCGGCGAATTTCTGGATCAGGTCGTTACGGTTCTGGTTGACCTTGCGATCTTGAATGACGATTTCACTGGTGGCCATAATACGCCTCTGGAATTTCAATCTGTTTCAGCAGGGCATGCGCTTGACGCCAGAGGCGTATTGCATGATTTCTTCCTGGGATGTCTGGCGGGTCTCAAGGATTCCGGTCACCTCACCCTCATGGAAGACCACCACCCGGTCGGTCATACCGAGGATTTCCGGAAGCTCTGACGTGATCAGAATGACGCCGATGCCATCTCGCGCCAGTTTGTCCAGCAGTTGGTAAATCGCAAACTTGGCGCCCACGTCGATACCGCGCGTCGGCTCATCGAAAAACAGCACGCGCGAATCGCGGAACAGCCACTTGCCAATGACGACTTTCTGCTGATTGCCGCCCGAAAGATTTTTGGCGATCTGGTTGATCGACGGAGTCTTGACGTTCAGCATGGTGACGGTGCGCTGGGCGGCATCGCATTCCGCGTTATTGTCGATGAAGCCCCAGCGATTGGAGACGGCGGCCATATTCGCCATCGTGATATTGGCTTTGACGGACATCTTCACAGCGAGACCGTTCAACTTGCGGTCCTCGGAGAGGTAAGCGATTCCGGCTTGAATCGCATCGATCGGCGAGCGGATATTGAGTTCGCGTCCACCCAACGTCACCGTACCGTGGGTCTTGGGATCGGCCCCGAAGATGGCGCGCGCCACTTCGGTACGTCCCGCCCCCATCAGTCCGGCAAACCCCAGAATTTCGCCGCGCCTCAGGGTGAAGCTGACATTCTCGAACGCATCGCCGCTCTTCAGGTCGTGCACGGCGAAAATCTCTTCGTCGGAAGGCGAAGACGTGCGCTCCGGAAATTTGTCTTCGAGCGACCGCCCCACCATGGCCGCGACAATATCGTCAACGCTGATTTCGGAGAGAGTCCGGGTGGAAACATAACGACCGTCGCGCATCACCGTCACGCGATCGACGATCCGTCGCAATTCGTCGAGCCGGTGCGAGATGTAGATGATCCCGACGCCCTGGCCTTTCAGCTCCTGGATAATTTCGAACAGGCGATCGATCTCGGATTCGGTCAGCGACGACGTCGGTTCGTCCATGATCAGCACTTCGGCGTTGAGCGACAACGCCTTGGCGATCTCCACCATCTGCTGGCGAGCCACCGACAACGACAACACAAGATCCGACGCCTTGATGTTGACCTTCAGCCGATCGAGATAGACCTGGGCATCGGCCTCCATCTTCTTGTTATCGATGAAGAAGCCCTTCTTCGGCTCACGGGCGAGATAGATATTCTCGGCGACGGTAAGATGCGGCACCAAGTTGAGTTCCTGGTGGATGATGGTAATACCGGCCGCCTGCGCATCCTGGATCGACTTGAAGTGCCGGGTCTCGCCTTTGTAGACGACCTCGCCCTCGTCACACGGGTAAAGGCCGCTGATGATCTTCATCAAAGTGGATTTGCCGGCGCCATTTTCGCCACACAGAGCGTGGACTTCACCGCGATGGAGGTCGAGATGCACATTGTCGAGGGCGAGAACGCCCGGAAAGCGCTTGGTTATCCCGGTCGCGGTGAGGATCCGTGCGTCGTCCGCGCCTTGTATCGCGGCCATCGCGCAACCATTGGCAGACGAGATCTCACCGACGGACTTGAGAGGGTGTACGGGCATGGTTCAGTACCCTTTGCCTGGAGGTCGAGAGGTAATCTCAACGGTAGAGCGGACCGAAGTTTCCACAAGCGCGGAAGTCGGCCCCCTCTTGATCCATACCGAACATCGCCCAGGCGCTCGGCCGGAACACGCTGGCGGGATCGACGTTGTGCATCGCCACGGGTATCCGCAGCATCGAGGCCAACGTAATCAGATCCGCGCCAATGTGGCCGTAGGAGATGGCGCCATGATTGGCTCCCCAGGCCGCCATGACCTGATAGACGGAGGCGAACGCGCCATGACCGGTGAGCCTTGGGGCGAACCAGGTGGTCGGCCAGGTCGGGTCGGTCCGTTGGTCGATCGTGTCATGGACGCGATCGGGCAAGCTCGCCGTCTCGCCCTCGGCGATTTGCAGCACCGGCCCCAGGCCCGCCACCAGATTGAGCCGGGTCATCGTGACCGGCATGCCGCCCCGCGTGGTGAAATCGGTGGAAAACCCGCCGCCCCGGAAATAGCCAAGATTGGCGGCGCAAAATTTGGTCGCTGCCAGGCACTGTCGCTGATCTTCCGCCGTAACCTCCCAGAACGGCTTCATGGCGGGATGGCCATCGACGGTCATCTCGCCGGTGCCGTCGAGGCAGGTCGCCCCGGAATTGATCAGATGGATCAGTCCGCCGGCCGCGGGCCCTTCCGGTTCCCAATGACCGACCCGCCGGATGGCGTCGGCGCTCCAGTAACTGCGCACATCCGAGAAGATCTGCGAGCGCGCGGTCAGAAGATAGCCGAACAGCATACCGACGCCATTCAGGCAATCGTTCTCGGTCGCCATGACCAGTGGCTGGCGCGCGCCGTTCCAATCGAACGACGTATTGAGCATCGTCTCCATGAAATCGCCATTGGGCATGAAATCGGTCCAGGCCCGCTGGCCCTGGAACCCGGCGGCGATGGCGTGATGGCCCTCGGCTTCCTCAACCCAGCCAAGTTCGGCGAGTCGCGGATTGCCGACCATCAGATCGCGGCCGATCAACGTCATCTTGACGCAGGTCTCCCAGTCCTGGCGCTTGCGCGCCGCATCGGACCGATGCTCCGGCGCATTGGGATCCCGCCCCTCGCGACAGTTCTCGCCGACCCAGCTCAAGGCCCGAGCATAGTCTTCGGGATCGTAGATCCCTTGCTGCAACCGGCGCTGAAACTCGCTCATATCAACGCTCTCGTTGCGCATTCCCAGATATTTCTGAAAAAACGCCGGATCGACGATGGAACCGGCAATCCCCATCGAGACGCTGCCCATGGCCAGATAGGCTTTGCCGCGCATCGTGGCCACGGCCAAGCCGGCACGGACGAACCTCAGGATCTTCTCTTTGACGTCTTCGGGAACGGCACGATCGTCGCGGTCTTGCACCTCGCTGCCGTAGATACCGAACGCCGGCAGACCTTTCTGGGTATGGGCCGCAAGAACCGCGGCAAGATAGACGGCGCCCGGCCTCTCCGTGCCGTTGAACCCCCACACCGCCTTCGGCACGGCGGGGTCCATGTCCATCGTTTCCGCCCCATAACACCAGCATGGCGTCACGGTCAGCGAGACTCCGACATTTTCGCGACGAAATTTTTCGGCACAGGCTGCCGCTTCGGCCACGCCGCCGATGGTGGTGTCGGCGATCACACAGGCGACCGGCTGACCGTTGGCATGACGAAGCGTCGACGAGATCAACGCAGCCACGGCCTTCGCCATGCCCATGGTCTGCTCTTCAAGACCTTCCCTTATCCCGTTTCGCCGACCATCGATGGTCGGCCGGATGCCGATCTTCGGCAAATCCTTTGCGAATACGCTGTTCATCTTGAACATCCTTCCCATTCTTTACGTTTTTCGCGCCGTCTTGTGCGACGCCTTATGCTTTGTGGTTCCGGCCGTCTCTTGCGCTTTTTTCAGCGGCACGCGCCGCCATAAAGCGGCGGCTCGACCCGCTCGGTGATGGAAGGATCGATTTCGGCCGGCTGCTTGCCGTAGGTCTTGAAGCGCTGGAGCACCACATCCATCTGCGGCTCGCTCAAAAGCGTTCCACCGCCGAGCATCAGGGTGCCGATGTAGATCCGCGCCAGATTCTCAACTTCGGACAACACGCCGAAAGCCTCGTTCAGGGTTTTGCCGACAGCGACGACACCGTGATTGCCAAGCAGGCAGGCATTGCGGGGACCGAGAGCGTCCAGCGCTTCGCGCGACAGGTCCTGTGTGCCGAAAGGCGCATAACCCGAACATTTGATGATGCTGCCACCGGAAACGGCCACCATGTAATGGATCGCCGGAATATCGCGCCGGCAGCACGCAAGAATCGAACTATGGGTCGCATGGCTGTGCAACACCACGTCGACGTCCGGGCGCGCTTTCAGAATGTCGTAATGAAACCGCCATTCAGACGACGGAATGAAATCGCCATAGTACCGGCCCTCCATATCCATCTCGACGATCTGCTCCGGCACCATACCCTCGTAGGCAATGCCGGAAGGCGTAATCAAAAACCCCCCATCGACGCGAACACTGAGATTTCCCGCTGACCCTACATTGAGTTCAGCAGAATTCATTCTCTGACAAGTTGCAATCATTTCCGCGCGGATCGCCATCTGGCTATACATCACCTTATCCTCTTGAATGGCATGCCTTCGGCATTGGCGCGACATCGGTCGCGCCTGGAAAACGTCTCAATGGTCAACAACGTCTGTGGCAGCCGGCTTTATCGGCAGCCGAAACTTAAGCCCCTTTTCTCAGGTCTGGAACGTTCGACTAGCCAACCTCGGCAACGGCATTGCCTCCCGTTTCCGCCACGAGGACGGTCACCCCGGCATCGACGAGCATCTTGTGAGCCTTGTCGGAGATACCATCGTCGGTCACGAACACATCAACCTCCGACAAGGGACAGACGACCAAACTCCGGCTCTCCAGAAACTTCGAACTGTCGGCGAGCACCACCAATCGCTGCGCCTGCTTGCGGACAACGCGAACACCATGCAAGGGCAACGGGTCATCCTCCATAATGCCGGCCTGCGTCACCGCATGGCATCCAATGAACAATGTACTCGCCGCGATATGCTGGACCGGCCCTTCGTCAAAAAGACTGAGCACGACCCCCTGCGGCGCCAACACTTCACCACCGGTCATAAAGACCCGATTTTGGGTATTGAGGGTCAGGTGACTGGTCACCGGAAGGGAATCGGTCAGGACCGTCAGTCCAGACGTTGGCAAATACTCGGCGAACCGCATCACCGTGGTCCCTCCAAATAAAATCAACGTATCCGGCGTCTCAACCAACTCGATGGCCCGCCGCGCGATCGCATCTTTCGCCGCCATATTGCGCAACTGTTGCTCGCGGAAAAAATAGAACTGCAGCGGCTTGGCGTTCATCCGAATGACCGGAGCGATCCCTCCGCGGATCTTGCGGATCAGACCACCCTCGCACAACTGATCCACATCCCGCCGCAACGTCGCACCCGAGGCATCGATGACCGACATCAGTTCCTCGTAAGAAACCGCATCGCGTCCTTCGACACACTTCAGAATGAGGTTGCTGCGTTCTTCCTTAAGCATGATGAGATCCTATGTCCAAGATCGGAGGCCGTCAATCGAAACGGTGCAGCTTTTTGCAAAACGCGTCATTAATTTTCAAAAATGTCCATGACCCGTTTTTCCCCTGGGCCATTTCGACGAAATTGGTGACCCATGCGCCATTTTGTCTCGTTGCCTTGGGATTTTCGAGATAATTTGATAACTTATGAAAATGGCGTGCTTGGCAGCGCCTTGGAGCGGTTTGCGATATCGGGGAGATGGGGCCGATTGGCCCTGACACTTCGGGAAAATGCCCTTGCGCCCCCACCGCTCTTCAGGCGATGGGCCGCCGCGCCCGCAAGGCGGCGCCGATGGTGCCGTCGTCGAGATAATCCAGCTCGCCGCCGACCGGCATGCCCTGCGCCAGCCCCGACACCATGACCTGGCATCCGGCCAGACGATCGACCAAATAGTGCGCGGTGGTTTGTCCGTCGACGGTCGCGGCCATCGCCAGGATGATCTCGCCGACCGCGTTCGATCCGGCGCGCGCCACCAGACGATCGATCGCCAGGTCGTCGGGTCCGATGCCGTCCAGCGCCGACAAGACGCCCCCCAACACATGGTAGCGGCCGCGAAACAGTCCGGAGCGTTCCATCGCCCACAAACTGGCGACATCCTCGACCACGCAAATCACCGCCGGATCGCGCCGCTCGTCGGCGCAAATGGCACAAGGATCGACACTGTCGTAATTGCCGCAAATCGAACAGATTTTGATCTTGGCGGCGGCATCGACCATCGCGGCGGCCAACGGCTCCAGCAATTGATCGCGCCGTTTCAAAAGCATCAGCGCCGCACGGCGAGCCGAACGCGGGCCCAAGCCCGGTAACCGGGCGAGCAGTTGGACCATGCGCTCGATCTCGGGACCGGCCATCGGAAATTCAGAACGGCAGTTTGAGACCGGCTGGCAAATTGAGGCCTCCGGTGATCTTCTGCATCTCGTCTTGCATCAACCCTTCGACTTTGCCTTTGGCGTCATTGAACGCGGCAACAACCAGGTCTTCCAAAACCTCGACATCCTCGGCCGTACAGAGCGACGGGTCGATTTTCAGCTTCTTCATCTCGCTTTTGCCATTGACCGTCACCTGAACCATGCCGCCGCCGGCGGATCCGGAAACCTCCATCTCGCTCAGCTTGGCCTGCATCTCGGCCATCTTGCTTTGCATTTGTTGGGCTTGTTTCATCAGATTGCCGATGTTCTTCACTCTTCGTCTCCATTTCCTGACTCGGGTTCGGCCAATTCGACCGGGTCGACGGCCACCAGATCGCGCACCACTTCGATGGTCGCTCCGGGAAAAGCGGTCAACACCGCCTGAACCAACGGATGACTGGCCGCGTCCTGCTTCCGTTTGATTTCACGGTCCAGATTTTGTTGCCGCACTGTCGCCGCCCCGGCTTCCCGAGACAAACTGACCAGCCATGGCCGGCCCGTCCATTCTCCCAGCAGACGCGACATACGCGGCGCCAGATCCGATGGCGCCGCGGCATCGGCGCGAAAGTCGATCCGGCCGACTTCGTAATGCACCAAATGCACGGTGGAACTCAAGGCGGCGGCCAGCACCGCTTCACGTTTCTCGGTAAACAGCGCAATCACGTCCTCGAAGCTGACCGGCATTCCGGGAGCCGGCTCGGGCATCGCCTGGATTTGCGGCTGGGCGCGCGCCATCATCTCAGGCCCCCCGGACATCGCCGACGCTTGAATAACGGCTTGGACACGGCCACCCGATGGCAGCGCGGACGACAGCCCCCCGCCGCCAGATCCGCCACCGGAAAATCCACCGCCGCCGGGCCCGGAAGACGGTGGAGTCGGTTGGTGACGCAACGCCTCCAACGCTTCGGCGGGGCTGGGCAATTCCGCGGCATAGGCCAGGCGGACCAAAACCATTTCGGCGGCCTGCAAAGGCGACGGCGCGCCTCTGGCCTCGCCGATTCCTTTCAGCAACATCTGCCAGGCCCGGGTCAAGGTCGCCATCGACAATCCCTTGGCCATGGCGCCCCCTTTGACCCGCTCGGTTTCCGAGACGCCGGCCGCATCGGCCATTTCGGGAGCGAGCTTGAGGCGGGTCAACCAGTGGGTCAATTCCAGCATGTCTTGCAAAATGACCACGGGATCGGCGCCCACGGCATATTGTTCGGCCATCTGGTCGAGGGCGGACGCCAGATCTCCCGTCATCACCGCATCAAACAGGTCGAAGACTCGCGCCCGATCGGCGAGCCCCAACATGTCGCGCATCTGTTCTTCGCTAACCAGTCCGGCGCCATGGGCGATCGCCTGGTCCAAGAGCGACAGACCGTCGCGCACCGAACCGTCGGCGGCGCGACAGATCAGCGCGAGCGCCGCCGGTTCGATGGAAGCGCCTTCCTTCTCGGCGATCGCGGCAAAATGCGCGTGCAAAACATCCATATCGACGCGACGCAGATCGAACCGCTGACACCGCGACAGCACGGTCACGGGAATCTTCCGAATTTCCGTCGTCGCGAAGATGAATTTCACATGCTCGGGCGGCTCTTCCAGAGTCTTCAGCAAGGCATTGAACGCCGCCGTCGAGAGCATATGCACTTCGTCGATAATGTAGATCTTGAAGCGGGCCGAGGTCGGCCGATATCGCACGCCCTCGATCAGTTCTCGGATATCGTTGACACCGGTGCGCGATGCCGCATCCATCTCCAGCACATCGACGTGCCGATCCTCGGCAATCGCCCGGCAATGCTCGCAGACGCCACAGGGTTCGGTGGTCGGACCGCCTTTGCCGTCAGCGCCGATGCAATTGAGGGCGCGTGCGATAATGCGCGCCGTCGTCGTCTTGCCGACGCCCCGCACGCCGGTCAGAACAAAGGCATGCGCCAAGCGTCCGCTTTGGATCGCGTTGCTCAACGTCCGAACCAGAGCCTCTTGTCCAATCAAGCCGGCAAAATCGGCCGGACGATATTTCCGGGCAAGAACGCGATAGGGAGATGTGGCTGATGTTTCAGTCATGGGCCCGGATCGTTTGGCGGGCGGTTGCTGGCGGTAGGTGGGAGACTGGTCGGCGACCCGAACCGAAAATCGTTACGGCTGCTTCCTTCCGGACCTGACCGGGTTGGCGACGGGCCCGTCCGCCGCCAGTCTCCCAAGTCGGGTATATCAGTCCCCGGAAGAAAAAGGCAAGGCCGAATGGGATCGGGTTCGCATTATGCCTTTCGATCGCCAATTTGCGGAGCACCCTGAACCGGCGGCGAGCGCCGGCGACGGGACAGAACAGTTGCCATCTCGTCGAGAGCAGCGAACACCTCGTGTGAGGCTTCCTCCATTTTTCCCGCAGCAGCCACCGCCGTCGGCAGATCGCCGGACTGAAATTTGGCGAGAGCTTCCTTGCCATGACGATGGACACGAAGATGCGGATCGTTGATGCGGCGATAAGCATCACTGGTTTTAAGCGTTTCATCGGTCAAGGCGTCATACCATTTTCCGAAACGGCAACCATGGTGGTCCGGCACATCGCTCTCCTTGGTCGTGCCCCGCCCGACCAAAACATCGATGATCCTCTTTTTGAAGCTCGCATGATCCGACCGGGCCAACTGGATCAACGCCGCGTCGCTCAAATGCTTGCTGAATTCCTGCAGCCGAGGCTGCACGACGCCGCCGACAAGATCGATGACCGAGGCCAGTCCCTTGATCGTCGACAACGTATTGTCCGACATACTCGCCGTGGCATTGATGTTGCGGTCCAATTCCGTCGTCGCCGCGGTCTGTGGCGATGGCCTCCATATTCCGCGTCACCTCTCCCACAGAGAGATTGATGGCCTTGATGGTTTCGCCCGCCTTCTGAACCGCATGGGTCCCGGCTTCGACTGTCAGGGCACTCGCTTTCATCACGGTCAGGATTTCCGCCATGCCTGATTGCAGTCCTCCGATACGCTGCCGGATGTCTTCGGTCGCGCGGGCCGTCTGGTTGGATAAGGCCTTCACCTCGCCGGCCACCACGGCGAACCCCTTGCCCGCCTCGCCGGCACGCGCGGCTTCGATGGTGGCGTTCAAAGCCAACAGATTGGTTTGACTCGCAATATCTTCGATAGTCTTGACGATTCCGGCGATCTGGTCGATCGACTCCCCCAACGCATGAACCTTAAGCGAAAGGTCACTGACCGCCATCGCCGATTTGCCGATGCTTACGACGGCCTCGTCGGCCGCGCCAGCGCCGACGTCCACCTTTGCACTGACGTCCGCCGCCTCCCGAACGACCCCGTCGACCGTCCGGTTGATTTCGCCGATGGAGGCGAGAAGCTGGTCGGTAGCGCTGGCGATGGATTGTGTCCGCTCCCCGATCCTGAAAGTGGGGGCCATGCCTTCAAATACGGGAACTCTTGAAAATGTAGTGATCAGAAGCCTGTTTGAGGCGTCCATTGCCGGAATCGCACCCGTGTAACGCCTGAGCGATACCGATGGATGATCTCACAGACGGAAACCATACCATCGCCATGGTTGATTTTCAACACGCGTTACCCTCCCATATGGGAGAGTTCCCCGACAGTCCAACCAATTTGCCAAGCCTTGGATGAACAGCCAGACTCTCCGAGACACGTCATCGAACACCCCATCAAGCGATTGAATTATGTTGAGAATTCAATATCTCGCCACATATGACATGTTAGAGTTTCCATAGCAGCGCACACAATCGGTTAAGGTTGGAGTTCATGTCTCGACCGAAGAAAATCACCGACACGCCAGAGGCCACGATAACGCCCAGCAAACATGACGGCATCCTCGCGGCTGCCCAGGAAATCTTCCTTGAAATGGGTTATGGCGCCGCCAGCATGGATGCCGTCGCCGCCCGCGCCAATGTCTCCAAAGCCACCATCTACGCCCATTTCGACAACAAGCGCGCTTTGTTTGAGTTGGTTATTCAAGGTCGTTGTCAGCGCGTTTTCGGCAATGACGACATTCCTCTTTACGTTGCCGAGGCTCAAGACGCACGCGCAGCACTTCGACGGCTGGCCGACGAGATGCAAACCGTCATCCTGTCGCCTGACGCGATCGCCATCAATCGCGTGGTCGTCGCCGAAGCGCCGCGCGTGCCGGAGGTCGGAGAGATATTTTACGCGGTCGGGCCAAACCCGGCACTGGCCCGCCTCACCCGGATGTTGAACGACCTAACCCGTCGCGGATTGTTGGCCGTTCCCCAAACGGACGCGCCCCTGGTCGCTGAGCTGTTTCTGAACATGCTGAAGGGTGACGCTCATACGCGCCAGTTGCTGGGTGTCGCCCCCAACCGAACCGACCATCGCCCGCTGCTCGATGTTGCCGTCGATCTTATTCTCGCCCGCTATGCCCCAACCGACAAAGGTTCGCGATGATTTACCGCCCCCCCGCTTTCGCCTGCGACGACCGCGACGCCCTGGAATCGTTCGTCCGTCACTATCCATTCGCCACGTTGATCACACAAGGCACTGGCGGTCCTTGGATCAGCCATCTGCCCCTCCTTTATGAAAACGACCAGTTGTTCGGTCATCTCTCGCGCGCCAATCCGCAAACCGCGGCTTTGGGCGCGTCCGATTCCTTGGCCATTTTTCATGGCCCGCATGCCTATGTGTCGCCACGCTGGTATGATCAGGCGCCTGCGGTTCCCACCTGGAATTATGCCGTCGTCCACGCGTTGGGGCCGGCTCGCCTGCTCAATGCCGACGAAACCGGTCAGATCATGGATCGGATGTCTGCCGTCTACGAACCGGGATCGGAATGGTCCCTCGCCGGCCTGCCCAGCGATTACCGCGCCGGCATGCTACGCGGCATCATCGGCTTCTCGATCGCGATCTCGCGCCTGGAAGGAAAATTCAAACTCAGCCAAAACCGCCCCCTCGTCGACCAGAAGCGCGTTGCCGAACAGCTGGCCCACGGTGACGCCGAAGAGCGATTGGTTGCCGAGATGATGGCTAATCCGCCGCCAACCGCGCCATGAAACGATAGGGGTGCGCCGGATAGACGCCCAAGATCCGGACTTCCCGCGAAAAGAACCCCAATTCCTCGAGAGCCAGACGGACGTTGTTGTCGTCGGGATGGCCTTCGATATCGACATAGAACTGGGTCGCCGCGAAAGCACCCCCGACTTGGTAGCTTTCCAGCTTGGTCATATTGACATTGTTGGTGGCGAACCCGCCCAACGCCTTGTAAAGCGCGGCCGGCACGTTGCGCACGCGAAAGACGAAGGTGGTGATGCACGGCCCTTTGCGCGGATCCGGTGACGCCGCCTCGCGGGCCATGATCAAAAAGCGCGTGGTGTTGTGTTCGGCATCTTCGATATTGGCGGCCAGAGACTCAAGCCCATAGGTGCGCCCGGCCAGTTCGGACGCGATCGCCGCCACCGTCTTATCGCCCTTGGCGGCGACTTCCGCCGCCGAACCGGCCGTATCGGCCGCCACCACCGGCTTCAACCCACAGGCGCGAATGAAATTACGGCATTGGCCAAGCGCATGCACATGGCTGCGCACCACTTTGATGTCTTCCAGACGGGCGCCCTTGACCGCCAGCAGATGATGATTCACCCGTTCGAAGAACTCGCCGATGATATGCAGCTTTGAGGCCGGCATCAGATGGTGGATGTCGGCGACCCGCCCGGCCACCGAATTCTCGATGGGGATCATCGCCAACCTTGCCTTGCCTTCGTTTACGGCGGCGAAGGCATCCTCAAACGCGGCGCATGCCAGCGGACGCATGTCCGGAAAAGCGATGGTGCACGCCAGATGCGAGTAAGCGCCGGGTTCGCCCTGAAAGGCGATGGTTTGGTCGGGAGAGGCTTCGATTTCGCTCATTATCTCACTCAATACGGACACGCCATCTGGTTCGGGGATGGTTTCGAAAACGACCCTGCCGCAATGGCAGCGACGGAATTCAAATTGACGGACATCACCGATGACGTCTGTGAAGTCGGAAGGGCGTAACCATATAACGGGTGGGACGGCGGTGGAACCCCCTTCGCCCCCAAGAAATCGAGACGGATCAAGTTCCGGTTCCGGGGACTTTGGACCGAGGATGCCACCGGGTGCAGGGGAGAGGCTATGGGTATCACCCTCCAGAAGATTGCTGGCGCGACTTTGTTCGCCCTCATATTGGTTGTCGGACTCAATTTGCTGGTCGATGGCGTGATGCCACGGCGCACCGATCATCCGACAGCGGAAATCACCGCTTCGGAAGGCGGATTTGACGCCGCCGCCATCCAAGCCAAAACCGCGGCGCTTCCGGCAAGCGGCAATGACGCCGCGCCCGTCGACGACAAACCTCTGGCGCAACGCCTAGCCGCTGCCAAGATCGACACGGGACAAGGCGTGGCAAAGAAATGCCTCTCCTGCCACAGCTTCGATCAAGGCGCGGGCGCCAAGGTCGGCCCCAACCTCTTCGGCGTGATCGGCCGTGCCAAGGCGACGTTCCCCGGCTTCGCCTATTCCGAAGCGTTCAAGAAGCTTTCCGGTAACTGGAGCTACGAGGATCTTGACAAATTTCTCACCAAACCTGGCGCGTTCGCGTCGGGAACGAAGATGACCTTCGCCGGATTACCCAATGGCGAGGAGCGCGCCGACGTTATCGCCTATCTACGCTCGGTCAGTCCCAACGCACCACCACCACCGCAGTAGTCCTAAGCGATATCCTTGGCGGTATCGAGGAGCACGGTTCGGAACATCCCGACCAGATGCTGATCCAAGACGCCTCCCAACTGGGTCATGATGTGAAGCGCCTGTTCGGGCTCCACCGCCTCCTTGTAAACGCGACGATCCGTCAGCGCGCCGAATATATCGACGATGGCCGCCATGCGGGCCAACTCGTTGAGTTCCTTGCCTTTCAGGCCCAAGGGGTAGCCGCTTCCATCGATTTTCTCATGGTGTTGTTCGGCGATAATCAGCGTCCCCCGCGGCACGTGCGTGCCGCTCTGCAAAAACGCGCGGGTATTGACGACGTGCCCCCGCATGGTCTCCATTTCTTCATCGGTGAGCCGTCCGATCTTATTCAGAATGCGGTGCGGGACCGACATCTTGCCAATATCGTGAAGCAAACCACCGGTGGCCAATACCATCAGATCAGGTCCCTGGATCCCGATCGCATGACCAAAGACGGACAGAAAAATGGCGACGCGGAGCGAATGGACATAGGTGTAATTGTCGTGGTTGCGAACGCCGTGGAGCATCTCCTTGTAATGACCGCTCCGCACCGCGTCCACCAACGGTTCGCAAGCGGCGCGAACCGTTTCATAGGGCAGCGCGCCCCCCTCATCGATCATATCGGCGATGGTATTGAACGCCCGCGTGGTCCGCCTCAGGGCCGCGCGCTGGATCGGCTCGATGCGGACCCACGAGCGTTCGACCTTTCCGTTGATTTCCTTGGAAAGCGCGCTCAGCAGCGCACTCCGGCGAAACGGCTTGACAAGAGTCGTGCGAACGCCGAGCCCGATGGCGTCCGCGAGAAACGATGTCCGATGACTCGTTGCGGTGCAAATGATGGGCACGCGATCGAGATCGGGAACACAACAGATCTCTCGCAGCAAAGGAAGACCGCCCCGCGGCGTCACATTTTCGTCGATAATGACGGCAGCCGGCGGATTGAACGCAATGGCCTCAAGCGCCGCCCCCTGTTCGGAAAATTCGGCGACCTCGAAGAAAGACGTCAAGGCTCGCGCCGCATCGAGACGATGTGCCGAATTGGCATCGACGATGCAAACCAAAACACGGCTTGTGATCGGATCAATCGGAAACAAGCTTAGATTTCTCCGTTCACAAGCCTGATCGAGGGGTCAACCTAACAGTGTGGTCGCCCTTCCGGGCGGGGCTTTCGTATGCAATCTAAAGTATCTGATGCCGTTTTACGAATGAGAAGACGAACCGACCGGATCTTCGTTCAATTTTTGTCGACGACAATAGACCGGGCAATTCGCCATACGGAAACGCCTGCCCACAAGGGGTGAGAAGAAAAGAAACCCAAAATGTGAATGGCTGGGGGTGGAAATCCGGCGAACCTCGGTGCAATATCGGCCAATGAAGACAACTCACTCCGCTTATCCCTGCCCGGATAGCCATATCGCCCTGGCTCTTCGCCTCGCCGATGCCGCACGAACGATCACACGGGGATATTTCCGCAAACCCGTCACGGTGTTCGACAAGGCCGATGCCAGTCCGGTCACTGTCGCCGACCGTGAAGCGGAAGCGGCGATGCGCCAGTTGATCGAACAGGCGAACCCAGACCATGGCATTTTCGGCGAGGAATACGGCGCCGTGCGCACCGATGCGGAATGGGTCTGGGTGCTCGATCCCGTCGATGGCACCAAAGCCTTCATCACCGGAAAACCATCGTTCGGCACGCTGATTGCGTTGTTGCACAAGGGAACGCCGGTTCTCGGCATCATCGACCAGCCGATCCTCGACGAGCGTTGGCTTGGTGTCGCCGGCAGGGAAACAACGTTGAACGGTGAGCCGATTCACGTGCGCTCTTGCCCGGAACTGCGCTTGGCGGCGCTCTACGCCACCGCGCCGGAAATGTTTACGGGAGACGATCAGATCGCCTGGGCAGCGCTCCGATCCCGCGTCAAACTGCCGCGCTATGGCGCCGACTGTTACGCTTATGGGCTTCTAGCCGCCGGCTATGTCGATTTGGTGGTTGAAGCGTCGTTGCAACCTTATGACTATCTTCCCTTGGTGGCGATCATCGAAGGCGCCGGCGGACTGCTGACCGATTGGCAGGGACACCGTCTCGGCCTCGACTCCGATGGCAGGGTGGTTGCCGCCGGGGATCCGATCACCCATGCCGCAGCCCTCTCCGTGCTCGCCGACGCAGGTGGCAAGCGTTGACCCCCAGGGCCGTTGGAAAAGCCGTCCGGTCCCGACGTTCGCTTCTAACGGTTCTTGGTTGCGCGCAAAGCGAGTTCCTTACCGCATTTTCCTTGCGTTTCATCTGTTTTACGACGCTTTTCGCTCTCCTGACCGTCACAGGAGCTCTCGCCGGACAAGCGGTGCCCGCCGTCGCGCTCTTCGGCGAACCGAAATATGGGGCGAGCTTCGATCACTTCGACTACGCCAATCCGGATGCTCCAAAAGGCGGCCTGCTGCGGCTCTACCAATTGGGGGCGTTCGATACGCTCAATCCTTTTTCCGATCGGGGAACACCGCCGTTGGCGAGGGGTACCACGGCACGTCCCATCGACGTGATCGGATTGACCTTTGACAGCTTGTTGGTCCGATCGGCCGACGAACCGGCAAGCGCCTATGGCTTGATCGCCGAAAGCATCGAAATCGATAGTGGCGGCCATTGGGTGGTCTTCAATTTGCGCCCGCAAGCGCGCTTTCACGACGGAAGCGCCATCACAGCCGACGATGTGCTGTTTTCCTTCGACATTTTGAAATCGTCCGGCGCGCCCATCCTGCGCGCCCCCTTGCAGACCGTCCTTCGGGGCGAGAAGTTGGCGGATCGAAAAGTCCGCTTCATCTTCAGCAGCGGGGAAGCCCGCTCGTGGCCTTTGGTCCTGGGCGGACTGCCGATCCTTTCGAAAGCCTGGTGGCAGGGGCGAGACTTCAAAAAGCCCGTCCTTGAAGCCCCTCTGGGCAGCGGCCCCTACACAGTCCAATCGGTTGACGTCGGCCACCATCTTGTCCTGGCCCGCGTGACGGATTATTGGGCCAAGGATCTTCCGGTCGCCAGGGGACTGTATAATTTCGACCAGATCCGCACGGATTTTTTCGCCGATTCGGCACTGGCCTTCGCCGCGTTTAAAAATGACGCTTATGACGTTCGCTATGAGTTCGAATCCAAGAAATGGGCCATGGGATATCATTTTCCAGCCGTCGAACGGGAACAGGTGGTCCAGCACAGTTTTCCCAACCGGCGGACCGAGCCTATGCGGGGATTCGCCTTCAATTTACGACGCCCCCTTTGGCAAGATCAGCGCGTCCGCCGCGCCGTCATCCTGGCCTTCGATTTCGAAGCCTTGAACAAAGACCTGTTCTACAACCAGTACCAACGGAGCAGGAGCTATTTCGCCAAGTCCGAATTGGCGTCGAGCGGACTGCCGAGCGACGACGAACGAACCCTGCTCGAACCGCTGCGCGGCCAAGTCGCCGAAGACATCTTCACCAAAGCTTATGACCTGCCGAACAACGGCAATCCGGCGGACCGGCACCGCAATCTTCAGGAGGCCCTCCGCTTGCTCCAGGACGCCGGCTGGGTCATGAAACACGGCCGACTGATTGACAAGCAGAACGGCACCCCCTTCACCTTTCAGATTCTGGTCGACGATCCGAGTTGGCAACCGATTTGCCTGACATTCGTCTCCGCGCTCAAGCATCTGGGCATTCACGCGACGATCGCCGCACCGGAAGCGTCTCAATTCACCCAAAGACGCGACCGATTTGACTTCGATATGATCAGCGCCCATTGGCCGGCCAGCGAGTCACCCGGTCTCGAACAGCGGGCCTTTTGGGGATCGGCAGCCGCCGAACAACCGGGAAGCCTCAATTGGACCGGACTCAAAAGTCCGGCCGTCGATCGGATCATCGACACATTGGCCACCAGCCCCGATCGCAAGACGTTGGTGTCTCGCGTCCATGTCCTGGATCGCTTGCTCCTGTGGAGCGAGTCCGTGATCCCGCAATGGCATATGCCGAGCGATCACGTGGCGGTCTGGGATAAGTTCGGCATGCCGGCGGTGATTCCCGACCAAGGGGCCCAATTGCTGACCTGGTGGCGGGCCCCCGACAAAGCCGTGACCTCAACGCCTCAGAAGAAGTCGGCGAAGGGCCGCTCGTGACAGCGCTGCTTTCGGTCCATAACCTTTCCGTCTCATTCGGACGGGGCGTCGCCGCCGTTTCCGCCGTCAAAGGCGTTTCATTCGATCTCGATCGCGGACAAACTTTGGCCCTCGTCGGCGAATCGGGATCCGGCAAGACGGTCACCGCCCTGTCGATTTTGCAGTTGCTTCCCTACCCGAAGGCTTACCATCCGACAGGCAGCATCCGCTTGGCCGGCCAAGAACTGGTCGGCGCCACCGATAAGGTCTTGCGGCCATTGCGTGGCAACCGCGCCGCCATGGTGTTTCAAGAACCGATGACCAGCCTGAATCCGCTGCAACCCATCGGCCGTCAAATCGGTGAAGTCCTCTCCCTGCATCAAGGGTTGGATGGCCAGGCGGCTGAACGGCGTATCGGCGAATTGCTGCAACTGGTGGGACTGCCGCAGGCGAATCGGCGCCTTGATGCCTTGCCACATACGCTCTCGGGTGGGCAACGCCAAAGGGTGATGATCGCCATGGCGCTGGCCAATGAACCCGATCTCCTGATCGCCGATGAACCGACAACGGCCTTGGACGTCACGGTTCAGGCGCAAATTCTCTCTCTTCTCGAAGATCTGCAAAAACGCTTTGGCATGGCCTTGCTGCTGATCACCCATGATCTTGGAATCGTCCGCAAAATGGCTGATCGGGTTTGCGTGATGCAAACCGGCGAAATGGTCGAACAAGGAGATGCGGCGACGGTTTTCGATGCCCCCCAGCATCCCTATACCCGACAACTCTTGGCGGCGCGCCCTCGGGGGCGCCCCAATCCAGTCGCCGCCGACGCAAAAACGATTCTGACGGCCGAAGATATCAAGGTCTGGTTCCCCATCCGAGGGGGGATCTTCCGGCGCACCGTCGGCTATATCAAGGCCGTCGATGGGATCGATCTGTCGTTACGGGAAGGACAAACCCTGGGCGTGGTCGGCGAATCCGGATCGGGAAAGACGACCCTCGGACTGGCCTTGCTTCGACTCGTCAAATGCGAGGGGACCATCTCTGTCCTCGATCATCCCCTACAGAACCTGACACCAAAGGCTCTGCGACCGTTGCGTCGAGAAATGCAGATGGTGTTTCAAGATCCTTATGGATCGTTGTCGCCCCGACGCTCGGTCGGCCAGATCGTTGGAGAAGGGTTGGATGTCCATGGCCTGGGCGAAAACCGGCAAGACCGGCGCGCGCAGATCGCCCAAACGCTTCGCGAAGTCGGTCTCGACCCCGCCACCCAGGATCGCTATCCCAACGAATTCTCGGGAGGACAGCGCCAAAGGATCGCCATCGCCAGAGCGCTGATCCTGAAACCACGGCTTCTCGTCCTCGACGAACCCACGTCGGCACTCGATCTGTCCGTCCAATCCCAGATCATCGAATTGCTGCGTGATTTGCAAAGGCGCCACGGCCTGGCTTATCTGTTCATCAGCCACGACCTGAGGGTGGTGCGCGCCATGGCCAACACGGTGATGGTGATGAAAGACGGCGTGATTGTGGAGGCTGGTCCCGCTGATCGCTTGTTCGAAACCCCCGAAAGTGCTTATACACGGGCTCTGATGACAGCGGCGTTCGATCTCAGCGTTTGACCCACCGCGAAATCACAGAACAGAGCTCCGACGGACAATTTCCATGATCGGTATATTTGATTCAGGGTTCGGCGGGTTGACGGTCCTCCGTGCCCTGACCGAAGCCCTGCCGGAACGGCGTTTTCTTTATCTCGGCGACCATGCGGCGGCGCCCTATGGCAATCGCAGTCGCGACGAGATTCATCGATTGACCATGGCCTCGGTGCAATGCCTGTTTATCCGAGGCTGTCGGCTGGTGGTGCTGGCGTGCAATACGGCCGCAGCCATCTCTCTGCGCCGTCTGCAGCAGGAATGGCTGCCTCTCCATTACCCCGACCGGCGAATCCTCGGCGTTTTGGTGCCGATGGTGGAAGCCATCACGGGAGTGCCCTGGATGGCCGATCTCCCGACGCAGCCAAAAGATGATAAGAAACGTATCGTCGCCGTTTTCGCCACGCAGCAGACCGTGCAGAGCCGCGCCTACCCGACCGAAATCGGGAAAAGGGCACCGGATGTCACGGTCGTCCAGCAGGCCTGTCCGCAATTGGTCAGCCTGATCGAAACCAATGCCCCGCGCGAGGTGTTGCGAACGCTGGTTCGACGCTATGTCGACGCCTTGATGGATCAAATGGGGGGGCGAATACCGGACGTGGCGATGCTGGGCTGTACCCATTATCCGCTGATCGCCGACCTGTTCGTCGAGGCCCTTCCGCCCGGCCTGGAAATTCTGTCTCAGCCCGCTCTGGTCGCCCGGAGTCTGGCCGCCTATTTGGCGCGCCACCCGGACCTCGACGACACGGCCCCCACTGAGTACGAAATGCGGTTTCTCACCACGGGAGACGCGGACCGGACATCGGCCCTGGGCAGCCAGTTTTTCGGCCAACCGGTGATCTTTCGAACGATCAACGCCACGCCAGAACCGGCAATTCGAACAGCTTGACCGGACCAACGGACAAAACGCGGTTTTGTATCGTCAACGGCACGCTTAACGTTTTCGCCCCATTCTTGTCCGGTTTCATCATCAGCCCGAAAATCAATTTGACCATCCCGGCGTCTTGCGGCCGCACAACGCCGCTTCGGCTCAAGGCGTCGATCGCTTCGAACAAGCCGCGGATGTCACAATTGCTGGCCAGCATCGGCTGCAGATCGCGATCCAACGCCAAGGTTCCCGCCCCCGATAACGCCAACGGCTTCCAGTCAACCGAAAGCCTCTCGATTTCCACCGTACCGCCGTCGTCTCGCCAAGCCGTCAGCGCCTGTTCGACGGGCCCACCGGCAACGCTTCCCTGCAGATGGGCCTCAAGGCGCACGGAGGATATCAACGGCCCGAATAGCAGTCGCGGATCATCCGGCAAGCCGAGATCGTCCAACGACAGTCTCAGACCCCAGCTAGGAACATCATGCGCCACCGGTCCCGCGGCCAAACGGCGCACCTGAAGACTTAAGCGACCGAGACGCGCCGAGCCGACGGAGCCCGCCGCCAGTTCCAACGATAGGTCATTCAGACCATGGCCGTCGGCCGCCAGATCGGCAGAAGCCCCTTGGATGGAAATGTGGATCGGCTCACGCCCCTTGATGGCGACGACATGCTCGCCCGGAGCCTCAAGATGCGGATGCTGGGGATCGAACAATGGGATGACGACGGCCAGCGCGGGTCCTTGCCAGGCATTGCCCGAGGGATCCTCCACTCCGGGAGCCGACAGCGTCAAGACGACATGCAGCGGAAAGCCGCTCACCGCCACCGAGCCCGTCGAAATTTTCCAACCAACGGCCGCACGCTCGGTCACCCAATGATCGAGGTCGGCGCGCAACGTTTCGGTCAAATGGCGCCACCACAGACCGTATCCTCCCGCCAGAAGGACGAGAAGACCCAGGAAAAGAAAACGAACAGACCGCCGAGAGACGGAGCGACGTTGAGAATCGGACATGAAAAGCCTTGCGTTGCGCTGCCAACCCTTTTTAACAGCAATCTCCCAGACGAAAGCAAACGCGAAATGACGGTATCAGCGCGGCAAAAAGAAACATGGTGCTTGTCAGCGACGCACCTCCCCAGCCGAGGCACCCGTCCGCCCAGTCCGCGTTCTGCTTGGGGCAGCAAGAACCCCGTTGATTCACCGCACCAGTATCGGGGACTGCCACCCTCCCTGGCCAGGGCCAGAGCTCGGGCCCATTACGGCATCTCACTATGACCTTTTCGCCCCCTCCTCCACGCGAGGCTATCGTTTGCATCCATCTTTCTGCGGAACACGCGTCCCTGCGTTCCGACAAACAGTTTGGTTGAGACACCGGGAATTTTGATCACAGATGAAGAACGGATGCCGCTTTTGCGGCTCACAGATGGGCACAGATAAGAGAATCCTTATCCACAATGCTGTTCACGTAAGATTCGTCATTGCGAGCGCAGCGAATAAATCCAGAGACAACGATGTTTTCTGGATTTATTCACCTTCTCTCGCAATGACAATACTATCTTAAGTAAATAGCATTGTGGATAGGCGCGGATACAGCCTGTCGATCTTTTATAAGTCCCCGATTGCCTGAGGGGCGCGCAGAAAACATCATCTATGGCCTCTGTGAGCCGCGAAGCGGCATCTGCGTTCATCTGTGATCCTCGAAGAGCACCCGCTCTCGATTCGCTTTTTTCCAAGTTCGGATTAGGATGAACACGCGGTATACTTAAATTTCTCTGCCTGAACTTGTGACAATAGAAATACAAAATCACCATCTTTAAGAGTTCCGACGGATTACCATCAGACGTCTTCAGAACGGGAAGAAAAACAACGAGAGGACGACATGGACGCGCGGAAAAACGTTTCTCCCGAATTCGTTCTCGGCGAAGGAGCCCTCGCGTTGGTCGGCCGATATGCGGCCAATCTCGGCGCCAACAAGGTGTTATTGGTAACGGACCCCGGCGTCATGCGTGCCGGATGGTCCGAAAAGGTTGTTGCCGCTCTCGCGCGGCTGGCCATCCAAACCCATATTTTTTCCGATATTTCGCCCAATCCCCGCGACACCGAGATTATGCACGGTGCCAGCGTTTATCTGGAGGAGCAATGCGACGTGATCGTCGCCTTGGGCGGCGGCAGTCCGATGGATTGCGCGAAGGGAATCGGCATCGTTGCCAGCAACAACCGACACATTCTTGAATTCGAGGGCGTCGACAAGGTCCCGATCCCCGGTCCGCCACTGATCTGCATTCCGACGACGGCCGGCTCGTCAGCCGACGTCTCGCAGTTCGCCATCATCAATGACACGGCTCGCAAGCTGAAAATCGCCATTGTCAGCAAGGCGGCCATCCCGGATGTCGCGCTGATCGACCCGGCCGTCACGATGAGCATGCCCAACGCACTGACGGCCGCCACGGGAATGGATGCTTTGGTCCATGCGATCGAAGCCTATGTCTCCTTGGCCGGATCCCCCATCACCGATCTGAACGCTTTGGAAGCGATCCGGCTGGTGGCGACCAATCTCCAATCCGCCATCGAACATCCCGAGGATCTGCGTTACCGCGATCAAATGATGCTGGGAAGCCTCTTGGCCGGCCTCGCCTTCTCCAATGCCAGCTTAGGCCTGGTGCATGCGATGGCCCACGCTTTGGGTGGCCTGATGGATCTGCCACATGGCGAATGCAACGCCTTGCTCCTGCCTCATGTGGTGAACTTCAATTTCAACGCCGTGCCGGAGCGCTACCAGCGCATCGGGGAAGCCTTCGGACTTCCTTTGTCCGGATTGACGCACGCCGAGATCCGGCTCCGGCTGGTATCCGCCATCCAGACATTCAGGCAAGCCGTTGGCCTCACACGCGTTTTACAGGATTATGGCGTCACCAGGGAGGACATTCAGGTTCTGGCGCGATATGCTTTTAATGACCCATGCTTGGCGACAAATCCGATCCAACCGACTGTTGGGGATATCGAGCGCATCTATGAACAAGCACTTGCCGCCTGAAGATGACCGGGACGCGTTACGCGCACAGATTGTCGGTCTCGACGACCGGACATTGAGAAAGAGTTATTTTCCTCAGCTTCAGAAACAAATCGAGGAACTCAAGAAAGCGCGTGCCGCCGAAGAAGAAAAATCGGCGGCGCTCCAGGTCGTCATTAATGACCTGGAGGCGTCGCGAATTCAAACGGAGGAAAGCGAACGAAAATTTCGCACCCTGGCGGATTTCACCAATGATATGGAGTATTGGATCGGACCAGAGGATAAGGTGATTTACGTATCGCCCTCATGCGAACGCTTAACCGGCTATTGTCAAAGCGACTTCATCGACACCCCTACCCTTTTCTCCACCGTCGCCCACCCGGATGATCGGCATCTGTTCGCCATCCATGCGCAAGGAACGGCGCTCACCGAACGCCATAGCGTTGACCTCCGTTTTGTGACACGCTCCGGAGAGATCAAATGGATTGCACACACCTGCCACCCCATCCTTGGCAAAGACGGACAATGGCTTGGTCGTCGTGGCAGCAACAGCGACATCACCGAACGCAAGGCGGCGGAAGCCAAGATCCAGCGATTGTCCAACCTCTACGCGGCGCTGAGCCAATGCAACCAAGCCATCGTACGCTGCACCAGCGAAGACGAATTATTTCCGCTGATTTGCCGCGATGCCGTGCAATACGGCGGCATGAAGATGGCTTGGATCGGCTTTGTGAACAAAGAGAACAATAGGATCGAATGCGCCGCGTCTTTCGGCGATGACACAGGGTTCATAGACAGTTTGCGAACATATGTGAGCGCGGACGATCCTTTCGGCGGCGGCCCCGCGGCCCTCTCGATTTCCGAGAATCGGCCGATCTGGTGCCAGGACGTTCTGCACGACAACCGAACAACGGCCGTGCGGGAGAGTGCCCGAAAAGCCGGTTTTCTTGGCTCGGCATCCCTTCCCTTGCACCGGAACGGCGATGTTGTCGGCTGCCTCACGCTCTATGCCTCCACGGTCAACATGTTTGACGACGAAACCTGCAAACTGTTGCTCGAAATGGCGATAGACATCAGTTTTGCGCTGAACAATTTCGCTCGGGAGGCCGATCGGAAACAGGCGGTGGCCGCCGTAAACGCCGCCGAGGAACAATTTCGCGGCCTGGTCGAACAATCGATCGCCGGCATTTTCATCATCCAAGACGGTCGTTACGCCTATGTGAATCCGCGCTTTGCCGAGATCCTCGGGCATGATTCGGCCGAAGACCTGATCGGCTCGGATCCTCTGGACTGCGTCCCCGACAAAGAGCAGATGTCCGAAGACAGCCGACGATTGCTCAACGGAAAGGGGGCGGCGGGGAGTTACACGCTCACCGCCCGACGCAAAGATGGCGCCGTGATCGAACTCGGCTTCCACAGCGCCCGGGCAACCTACGCCGGACGACCGGCGATCATCGGTCTCATGCAGGATATTTCGGAAAAGCGGCAGGCCGAGGAGCAAATTCAACGGTATCTCGGCCAATTGGAAAGCGCGTTCATGCACACCGTGTTGGTGGCGACGAATTTGAGCGAATTGCGCGATCCTTACACGGCCGGCCATGAGAGACGCGTCGGAGAGATCGCCAAAGCCATCGCGACCGAGCTTGGTCTGGATGAAAATAAAATCAAGGGCATCGAAGTCTCTGGTTACCTGCATGATCTTGGGAAAATCACCATTCCCCTGGAAATTCTCTCCAAGCCGGGGAGGCTGTCGGAGATCGAATTCATGCTGATCCAGGGCCACGCCCTCGCCAGCTATAATGTTCTCAAGAATGCCGCGTTTCCCTGGGCAGTGGCGGACATCGTGCTCCAGCACCATGAGCGGCTGGACGGCAGCGGATACCCGCAAGGCCTGAAAGGCGATGAAATTTTGCTGGAGGCGCGGATTCTGGCAGTGGCGGATGTGGTCGAAGCGATGGCGTCCCACCGGCCCTACCGCCCCGGTCTTGGCATCGAGCGCGCTTTGGCCGAACTCGAACGCGGAAGCGGCAAGATCTACGATCCGATGGTCACCGAAGTCTGCTTGCGCCTCTTTCGCGAAAAAGGCTACACCATTCCCGAATGAGGCTCGCGGCCCCCCCCGGCTCGATTGAGTCGTGAAGCGGTCAGCGATCACACCGAACGTTTCCGATAGCACTGAAGCCGTTGCGATTCATGGACGATGATTTTTGGGTTTTCGCCTATGGCTCGCTGATCTGGCAGCCTGGCTTCGACTATATCGAGTGTTGCCCGGCGACATTATTCGGCTGGCACCGCGCCATGTGCATTCTCTCCACCCATTATCGCGGGTCCCCAGAAACCCCCGGCTTGGTCCTCGGCCTGGATCGAGGGGGCTCCTGCCGTGGCCTGGCCTATCGCGTCGCCCACGATCAGGCAGAGCATGTGCGCCGCTATTTATATGATCGCGAAATGATCACGGAGGTCTATCTGCCGAAATTTGGCCGTCTTCGACTGCAAGACCGACGACAGGTCGCGGGTTATGTGTTCATCGCCCGCCGTGACCATGCGCAATACGCAGGATCGCTGACGCCCGATGCGGCAGCGCAATTGATCCGGCAAGGCAAAGGCCTCACCGGATCAAGTCGCGATTATCTAGCGAGTACGGTCGCTCATCTTGACGCCCTCGGCCTGCATGACGCAGGCCTGGAACGCCTGCTCCGCTTGGTCGATCACGCCGTGCGATAGCGAGCCGCGGCGCCACGCTCAAGCGCTGCGGCAATCAACCGATCGATTTCAAGACGATGGCGGATCAATTCGAGCACCCGTAACTTTTCTTGATTCATCTCGCCGTCGGCCACGGCGACATCACAAGCCAAAGCATAGGCTGTTTCACGCAACCGCGTCGGCAGAACCGATTTGATCAAGGCGAAAGCCTTGTCCATTCCGTCATCGAAGCCGAGCATTTCCGCACAGGCTTCGGCAGTATTGGGCAACAACTTCGGATCATAATCGCGAAACACCGGAAGATAGCCGACGATCTCGCCGATTGCCCGTAGTTCTGCGTCGGACATGTCCCGATCCGCCGCAGAGACAAGAACCATGGTGTATATCAGAGCCGCGTGGTGACTGACCATTTCCGGAAAACGCTCCCCTCGGACACATGCATCGCCTCTTTGGCGCGCCTAATCGAATGTGATCATACAGGAAGGCCTTCCTCCCCGCAGCGGAAAGAATGCATGGCATGAAATGCCGTTTCACGCCCCATCTTTTTGTGACAATCGACACAGATCGCTGGCATCGGGGCATCAACATCATTAAAGTGTCACAGATGAATTCCGATATACGTCTTCAGACCCTCCATGGTGGCGGTGAACGAGGCTCTTTAACGGACGCTGGGAAAGGCGGATCGGAGTTGGATGATTCCCTCTCCCTGGAAGAACTGGCAGAAATTGCCCAGATCGGCAAGACGGCGGGCACAACGGAAGAATTGCGTCTGCAAAAGGAATGGCTGACCACGCTGATCGATGCCTTGCCCGATATCGTCTGCTTCAAGGATGGAAACAATCGGGGTTTGGTCGCCAATCGTTTCTATCTTGACCTGTTCCACCTTGACGCTCGGGACTATGCCAACCGCACCGCTCAGGAACTTGGCAGCCGGTCACCCTTTTATCAGAGCTTTCTGAAGACCTGTGGCGAAACCGATGAACGGGCCTGGCGCGAAAAGCGGTCGATCGGGTTCGAACAAGTGATCGCTTTGCCGGACGGCGGAGACCTGACCTTCGATATGCTGAAACTGCCGCTGTTCAATAGCGACGGAAGCCGGAAAGGCCTGGTGGTGATCGGCCGTGACATCACCGAACGCAAAACGACCGCGGCACGCATTCATCATCTCGCCCATCACGACAGCTTGACCACGCTCCCCAATCGGATGCTGTTTCAGGAACGCATCACCGACGCTTTGGCGCAAGCGCGGCGAAGTGGTTGCATGATGGCCTTGTTGCTCCTCGACCTTGATAAATTCAAGGAAGTGAACGACACGCTTGGACATCACGTCGGAGATCTGCTGTTGCGCGCCGTGGCAAACCGACTGGGACAATGCGTCCGCGAAACCGACACGGTCGCGCGCCTGGGCGGCGACGAATTCGCCATCCTCCTGACCCATATCGCCGATGCCGATGGGGCCAGCACAGTGGCGGAAACCATCATTCGCAGCATCGCCGAGCCCTTCAGCCTTGATGACAACGAAGTGATCAGCGGCATTAGCATCGGTATCACGATTTTCCCCGATGATGGAGGCAAGGCGCAAGAACTGCTGAAAAATGCCGACCTTGCCCTTTATCGCTCGAAGAACGAGGGACGCGGACGCTATCACTTCTATGTCGCCGAAATGGACCATGAAGTGCAAAATCGGAAAGCGATTGAGCGCGATTTGCGCCACGCGCTGACCTCCGATCAATTAACCTTGTTCTATCAACCGCTGGTCGACCTCGACAAAGGCCGAATCATCGGCGCCGAAGCTCTCATCCGCTGGTTCCACCCTGAACGCGGACAGATCCCTCCCGCGGCGTTCATCCCGATCGCCGAACGCAGCGAATTGATCTTCCGGCTTGGGCGCTGGGTGTTGCAAAGCGCCTGCCTGCAAATTCAAGCTTGGAAGAAAGCGGGACTGCCCTCCTTGCAAGTTTCCGTCAATCTGTCGCCGGCGCAGTTCCGGCACCCCGATCTCTTGGACACCATCCGGGAGACCATTGAGCAGACCGGTGCCGATCCCGCCCAACTGCAACTTGAGATCACCGAAACCATCGCCATGACCAATTTCGAATATTCGGTGCAGGTCTTACACGAGATGCGCAAAATGGGATTGAGCATCGCCATCGACGATTTCGGCACCGGCTATTCCTCGCTCAACTATCTCCGGCATTTCCCCGTCGACAAGCTGAAAATCGACCGTAGTTTCGTCACCGATAGCACCCTTCACCCAAGCAATAACGCCATTGTCCGCGCCATCGTCGATCTCGGCCATGGAATCGGCGCCACGGTCAATGTGGAGGGCATCGAAACGGTCGAACAACTGGACTTCATGCGCGGACTGGCGTGCGACGAATGCCAGGGATTCTATTTCAGCCGCGCCCTCCCGCCTGACGACTACGCCCGCCTTATCAGCCTGACCAGCCCATGGTCCGACGAAATCGATAAGATGATGAACAAGGCACCGGATACCGGCTCTCGGTGATCTGAAGCGATCGCCGAACCCTTCCCGCGCGCGCTCCCGCATCCATGCGGCGCCAGCCCGTATTTTTCACACTCTCGCCGCCGGCATCGTGTTTCGGGCGGAACAGATGAGGAGATAACGGCGTCATTGCGAGCCTTCAGGCGAAGCAATCCAGACCGGCCGCTGTCCTGGATTGCGTCGCCTGAAGGCCCGCAATGACGAGAATTCAACCTCGCTCGACCTGTCAAAACCTCTATACCGCTCAGGCCTGCCGAAGCTGGAGACGAAGGCATCGCATCGTCATGGCACGGGGAGACAAATACCCTCCGAAAAGGCTTGCCATGGGGAAGCAATTGCAGCACCATCCCATACCTGTCTGACAGGTTTGGGATGGACCGGAGCAATGAAGAAATGATCGGCACGAAAATCACCGAAGTCGAGACGTGGCACTGCCGGCGCGATTTGTCGCTGTTTCCCGAAAGCCGTGCCGGGAAAAATATGCCTTGGGACGTCGTCGTGTTGCGCTTGAACACCGATAGCGGTCTCACCGGTCACGCTTCGGCCCTGGCGGCCCGTTCCGGCAAGATTACGGAGGCCTATCTGCACGAGAATATCGCGCCCGTCATTTTGGGGAGAAATGTCACGGACCGGGAACGGATCTGGCACGATCTGTGGACCTTGGACCGGCATCTGACGTTCTTCCCGGTCTATCTGCCCGGCCCTGTCGATGTGGCTCTGTGGGATTTGGCGGCCCGAGCCGCCAATCTACCGCTTTATCGCTATCTCGGGGCCTATCGCGACCACCTGCCCTCTTATGCCAGTGGCTTGTTCCATGAAACGGTCGACGATTACGTGACGGAAGCGCTGGCCTACAAGGCGCGTGGTATTCCCGGCTACAAAGTACACGGGCCAGGCCCCTGGCGGCGCGACATGGAGGTCCACCGCGCCGTGCGCGAGGCGACGGGTCCGGACATGCTGCTCTTCTCCGATCCGGTCGGCGAATATACCCTTGATCAGGCGATCCGGGTCGGACGGGATCTGGAAGATCTGAACTACGAATGGTTCGAAGAGCCTTTCCGCGACTTTGAACTCTACAAATATGAAGCGCTCTGCCAATCCTTGGACATTGCCGTGGCGGCAACCGAAACCACCCGCGGCGGTCATTGGGGTGTCGCCCAGGCCATCGCCCGCCGGGCGGCCGACATCGTACGCGCCGACGTCTCCTGGAAAGCCGGCATTACGGGGACCATGAAGATCGCGCATCTGGCGGAAGCTTTCGGCCTCAACTGCGAAATCCACACCACCACCATGGCCTATATGGATGTGGCCAATCTCCACGCCTCCTGCGCCATTCGCAATTGCGAGTATTTCGAACTGTTCGTTCCCGAAGAGCCGTTTCAATTCCCGATGCTGGGAGCTCTGCCCATCGACGCCGAGGGCAATGCCCGCGTTCCGCAAGGCCCCGGCTTAGGCGTGGAGTTGGATTGGGATTCGATCGACAAGCTTTGTGTTTCTCACCGCGTAAGCACAGTACAGAAAGGATAACGCGGCCCGACATACACTGACGCTCACAATAATAACACCCCACATTCAATGAATTGGGGTGACTGGTGGGTTATTATGCCCGAGCAACAGTTATACTAATCTGCATTATTATGTAGATACCGCGCAATTCTACTAACAACTTGCGCAATCACCATGATCACTACAGAACGCAAATACGACATACGTTTTTTGCCACGTAAAGAAACTGGGGGTAACATGCCAAGATATCTCAACACCGGGCTCATGGTCAGCGCCGCCGCCTTGATGGTGGCGGTCTCCGGAACCGCCATGGCCGCCGATGCGGATCTGCAAAGCAAGCAAATCAATGATTTATTAAATACCGTGCAAACGCAGCAAAAGCAGATCGATCAACTGGTCAATCAGCTCAAGACGGTACAAGAAAAGCAGGAAACCACAACGAATGCCGCCGCGGTCACCGTCCCCAATCCGACCCCGCCAGCGGGAGTCCCGACCTATTACAGCGATGCCGGCGCCTTCCTCATTCCAGGCACCAAGACCACGTTAAAAATCGGCGGGTTCGCCAGGCTGGACATGTCCTATGATGTCAACGGCGGGGTCGGTGAAGCCGGGTCACAATCTCTCGGCATCAACAGCGCTGCCGCGGCGACCGGCAAGGCGGGTTTCGCCTTACCGGGCACCCAGGCCGCCCATCAGATCGGTCGGTTCCAGGAATCGTCGCGCAGTTCTCGACTCGTTTTGCAGACCAACACGCCCACCGAACTCGGCCCACTCAAGTTCTACGTCGAAACCGACTTCCAGGGCGGCGGCAACGGCAACCAGGCCGGCTCGAATTCCGCCAACCTGCGTCTTCGCCTCGCCTATGGCACTTTGGGTGGATGGACCTTCGGCCAAGCCTACACGCTATGGACCGATCGCGCGACCCTCCCGGGTAGCGTCGATCTCAGCGCCGGGGCCGGGATCGAAGGCGGCGTTCGGGGCCCAGTGCTGCAATATCGTTGGGATATCGATTCCGCGCAGAAAAACCAGCTCTATTTCGGCCTTGAAAACCCCTTCAACGACTACCAGGGCGCTGATACGGAAACCTTCACCACGGCGGCGACACCGCAACCGACCAACAACACCACCAAACTTCCCGACTTCACCACCCGCTACGCGTACAACTGGTCGGGGGGACGTCTTTTTGTCACCGGCCTTCTCCGCGATCTCGAGGCTTATGACGCGGGGTCAGTCGATACCTCTTATGCCCTTACCGGCAAAAACATGTCCGTCCACGCCAATGCCCTGGGTTGGGGCCTCAACGGCGGCGGGAAGATCTACACCGGCTTCGGCAACCCCTTGAACAGTGTTACCGTCAGAGTCCTGGGCGGCCGTGGAATTGGTCGTTTCTGGAACGCCGGCGGCGGTGTTTCGGCGCTCATCGATAGCAAAGGCAACCTTCAGACCGTGCCGATTGCCGGCTATAACGTCTCCTATCAGCATTGGCTCTCCGACCAGTGGCAGACGAACGTCATCTGGGGCCAGCAACATGCCTCTTTCTCGAAAGCCTTGCTTGGGCCGACGAACGCGCAGGGCATGCAAAAGAATCTCGAGGAACTGGAACTGAACCTGGTGTGGTTCCCCTACCGCTGGATTCAGATGGGACCGTCTTACTTCTATGCGCAAACCGAAGTCGTCTCGCCCTACTCGCTCACGGGCGTCCCGGGAACGAGCAGGACAACATCGGGCACAACCGCTCACGACAACCGCTTCCAGTTCACGACCACCGTCGGATTCTGATTGGAAAGTGCCCCAGATCTCTCTGGGGCACTCTTTCCCTCTAAGACGTCTGGAAATGACAACCCACGGATAACCGAATATTATCACACACTGATAGGCAACTCTTGCCAATCACGGAGCGTTTTACAAGAGGTTCCGATGAGAATAATACTGGTGGTCGGATTGACATTACTGATGTCCGCCTGCGGAAAGATGACCAATGCCGGCTATTTCGCACCGAAGGCGGTCGATGGGGATGAAAACCACGTCGTGATTTACGACGCCAACGGGATCGTTCCGGGCAACGCCATCAAATCGGCAAACGCCTATTGCGCAAAATTTGGAAAGTCGGCCACACTCAAAATGAAGGGTGGAGACAGTTATGAGTGCGTCAGTCAGCAGCTCAATTACTGCGCAACCTATAGCTGCGAATAGCGGCGAAGACTCGGGATGGTTTTCCCAGGAAAGCGGGGAGTAAAATAATGATCATTAAAAAATCAATTTTACCTGGTGTCATTGCAATGTCATTTTTTCTTCTCTCAAGCATGTCATTTGCGAACACAATCAAGACTCAATCGATCATCCCCCTGTGGCCTGGGGATGGAATCGGCCCTGGATCCGAAAATTCTCCGGCGCAACTCACCGTCACCGAACGCAGCAAGCTTCCATTTTGGCCTGATCGCGTGGTAACCGGGGTCAAACAGCCCAATCTCACGGCCTTCGTTCCGGACAAACCCAACGGCGTCGCCGTTATCGCCGCGCCGGGCGGCGCTTACTCCCGGATCGTCGTGGACAAGGAAGCCGCCGAAATGGCGCGTTGGCTCAACCCTTATGGCGTGACCGTCTTCCTGCTGCAGTATCGCTTGCCGGGGGAAGGCCATGTCAACGGAGCTGACGTTCCCTTGCAAGATGGACAGCGCGCCATTCGGATCGTCCGCCAGCATGCCAAGGAATGGGGACTGGATCCCCACCGTATTGGGTTGCTGGGCGCGTCCGCCGCCGGACATCTGGCGGCATCCGTCGGAGCCGAGTTCAACAAGAAGGTCTATGAGCCAAAAGACGAAGCCGACACCCTTTCCGCCCGCCCTGACTTCCTGATGTTGCTTTATCCCGTCGTCACCATGGATAGTCAGTACACGCATCTCGAAACGAGGGACAACCTGCTCGGAAAAGATCCGTCAGCAGACCGTATCGATGCCTATTCTCCGGATTTGCACGTCACCAAGGACACCCCGCCAACCTTCATCGTGCTCGCTGACGATGATCCGGCCGTACCCGCGGAGAACTCGCTCCGCTATTACCAGGCCCTGAAGAAATCGGGCGTTCCGGCCGAACTGCATATATTCAAGGACGGAAGCCATGGATTCGGCATCCGAGACACCCGCCAGATGCCTGTTTCCTTGTGGCCCAATCTGGCGATCGATTGGATGAAATCAAACGCCATTCTGAAATAGGTGAAATGCCCTAGTGCACAGACATATTCAGATGTGTCCGTGCACTAGTTTTTTTGTCCCTCGCCAGGCACGCTGATCCGATCCTGGGCGGGCCGGCTGCCGAACATCACACGGATCGCGCTATCAAAATGCTGCGCCATGGCTTGACTGGCGCCGCTGGCATCGCCGGCAATAACGGCCGCCAAAATACCTTCATGCAACTGCTGAACACGGTTCAACTCCGGCGTTGCCGCCCATCGCTCGATACCGATCACCATGGAGGTCTCAAAGATTTGCCGACAGGCCTCGACCAGCATCAGATAAAGAGGGTTATCGGCCGCCTCGGCCAGAGCAAGATGGAAGCGTAAGTCGAGTTCCGTATAATCCCTGACGCGATCAATCTTGCCGGCCATCTCCGCGACAATACCCGTAAGACTTTTCGCCATTTTCTCCGTGCGACGCTCCGCCGCGAGAGCGGCCATGGCGATTTCGATACCACGGCGCATCTCCATCACATGCCATACATCCGCCTGCCCCGTCAGCACGGCATTTTCGATGACGTTCAACAGCGCGGCTCCGTCAAGCACACTGACTTGGGCACGCTTCCCCACCGCCATCTCGATCAAACCGGTCGCGGCCAAAGTCCGCAAGGCTTCGCGCACAATGGGACGACTGATGCCCAGAGTCGCACAGATCTTCGCTTCACTGGGCAATCGGGCTCCCGGCCGCAATCCTTCCGTGGCGATATGTTCGCGCAGATAGGACACGACCTGGCTGGCCAAGCTGTCACTGCTTTCCCGACGCTGCGGCGGTGAACCGTTTGGTGGCAATTTCGACTGTTCCGTCACGACGACAACATCCCCATCTAGCCGAACCGAACTCATCCCACCCCAAAAGGGGCGCGTCTGCAAGACTCGCGTGGCGTCTCGGCGTCGAGCCTCCGCGATGATCGCTAGCGACGTTCAATAACGGCTTGCCTACCGCCTGAGTCAAGTGCATGATGCAAACCTGTCATACAGGTTATGCCTCACAAAGGAATACCGCGCCGTCAAAATATTCGGGCGCTACGAAGTAGATATAATTAGAGGATGGAGAAATGTCTCAGATCGACAGCCTAGCTGATCTTGGGGTTGCCTCGAAAATCGTAACGAAAGTTGGCAACTACCGTTGGACAATCTGCGCTTTGCTATTTTTTGCAACGACCATAAATTACATGGATCGGCAAATCCTTGGATTGCTGAAGCCAACAATGATGAAGGATCTCGGCTGGACCGAGACGGATTTCGGTGATGTCGTCGCCGCCTTTTCCTTCATGTATGCGCTTGGGTACGCCGGCATGGGACGCTTCATGGACAAAGTGGGCGTCAAGATCGGGCTTCCCATCGCCGTGGCCGGGTGGAGCGTATTCGCCTGCCTGCACGGGCTGATGGGGTCCGTCTTCGGCTTCAAGATCGCCCGTGGCGGCCTGGGCCTGATGGAGGGCGGCAATTTTCCAGCTTCGATCAGCGCCATTACCGACTGGTTCCCGGCCAAGGAACGCGCGCTCGCCACGGGCATTTTCAACGCCGGAAGCAACATCGGCGCCGTGATAACACCGATCATCCTGCCGCTGATCGTCGTGGCCTTCGGATGGAAGCTCGCCTTCATCGTGACCGGCGCCACCGGCTTCATTTGGGTCATTTGCTGGGGTCTGCTTTACAAGCATCCAGAAGATCAAAAGAGGTTGTCGGCCGCTGAACTGGCCTATATCCGCAGCGATCCGATTCCCCCCGAGAAAAAAATTCCGTGGATTTCTCTTTTGGGCTATCGCGGCACCTGGGCCTTCATGGTCGGCATGCTGATGTCGAGCCCCGTCTGGTGGTTCTATCTGAACTGGGTTCCTGGTTATCTGAACCGGCAATTCGGCGTCAATATGATGGCCGCCATGGCGCCGCTGGTCACCATTTACCTGTTCGCCGATGTCGGCAGCATCGGCGGCGGCTGGCTATCGTCGCATCTGATCAAGCGCGGCATGCGCACACTGAAGGCTCGCCGAATCGCCATCTTCACGGTCGCCTTTTGCGTGGTTCCCGTCGGATTTGTCTCTCAGGTTTCCAACCTGTGGGGCGCCGTCCTCTTGATCAGCCTCGCCGCCGCCGCGCATCAAGGGTTCGCCGCCAATCTTTACACCATCGTATCCGATACCGTTCCCGCCAACGCGGTGAGTTCGGTGATCGGTATCGGCGGTTTTGCCGGCGGCATCATGGGCATGTTCGTGGCGCTGGCCATCGGCCGTATCCTGGATGCCACCGGAGGCAACTATATGGTCCTGTTCGTCGGCGCGTCCGTCATCTATCCGACCGCCGCACTGATCATGCATCTGATCCTGCCGAAACACGGAAGGACCGAGGCCGGCATCGAAGCTTAAAAAGCGCGTCCGAGAGGCGTCATGTCGTTCGCCACATTTCGATATGACGCCTCCACTCGGGCGGATCGACCTCGTATTATTTGGGAATTGCCTTGCTCATCGGAGAAAAAATGACCGATACGGAGATCTTTAGCCTCTTTCAGAATGAGCTATATACGCCTGTCGTGGGTGATATTCTCGACGAACTTGGCCTCTTTCATCAAATTCTTCCCCAGGCCATCCAGCCGATGCGCGAGGACATGAAGCTGGTCGGCCGCGCGATGCCCGTGGTCATGATCGATGTTTTCGGCCCTCAAAAGCAGCCGTTCGGCAAATTAACCGAAGCCCTCGACCAATTGCGCCCCGGCGAGATCTACCTGGCAAGCGGTGGCGACATGCGGTGCGCCTATTGGGGCGAGATTCTCACCGCCACATCCAAGCATCGAGGCGCCACAGGCGCCGTCATCAATGGCTTTCATCGCGATACGCCGATGGTGCTCGAACAAAACTGGCCGGTCTTCAGTCGCGGGCGTTTCGCCCAGGATTCCGGGGTCCGCACCAAAGTGGCGGACTACCGGTGCCCGATCGAAATCGGTGGCGTCTGGGTCGAACCCGGCGATCTGGTTTTCGGCGATCTGGACGGCGTGATCGTCATTCCCGCGCGTCATGAGACGGAAGTCATCGAAAAAGCGTTGGCCAAGGCGCGCGGCGAGAAAACCGTGCGGAAGGAAATCGAGGCAGGCATGTCGAGCACCGACGCCTTTCGTAAATACGGGATCTTGTAGGTCGTCATGACGGCGAGTTGTTTCAAAATCCACCCGAAAGACAATGTGGCCACATTGCTGGACGACGCGCCGCCCGGCATAGTGACGACCAGGGGCAGCGACGATTCGGTCATCCTGACCGAAGCGATCGCATTGGGACATAAAGTGGCGCTGTGCGACATCGCCGCTGACGGGCCCATCATCAAATTCGGCGTGCCGATCGGAACGGCCAGTCAGACCATCCAGCGAGGCGACTGGGTCCACCTTCACAATTGCCGCAGCAATTTCGATGCCCGTTCCGCCACGCTAGACCTCCATTCCGGCACCACAACGGACATGCGATATGACTAACCTTCCAACCTGGAGCGGATACCTGCGTCCTGATGGCCGCAAGGGCATCCGCAATATCGTTCTGGTGATCTATACGGTCGAATGCGCCAGTCATGTCGCCCAGGCCATCGCCCAGGGGGAAAACGATGTTCATGTCATCGGGTTCCCCGGCTGCTACGACAACCAATACGCTATCAGGCTAATCCTGTCCTTGGCGCGGCATCCCAATGTGGGCGCCGTTCTCGCCGTTGGGCTTGGCTGCGAATACACCCAAGCGGCCAAGATCGCAGACGTCGCCCGACAAAGCGGCCGGCCGGCCGAATGGTTGCTCATCCAGGACACCGGCGGAACACGGACATCCATCGAACGCGGCAAACAGATCGTCACCACGCTCCGGCGGCAAATTTTCCGGGAAACGCCGCGTGTGCCGATGGGTCTGGCCGACCTGACCGTCGGCTGTGAGTGCGGGGGATCCGACGGCACCAGCGGACTGGTCGGCAATCCGGTGGTCGGAGCCTTTTTCGACCGGCTGGTGGACGCCGGCGGCACGGCGATCTTCGAGGAAATCGTCGAGATGATCGGCCTCAAAGAGATCATGCTGGAGCGCGCCGCCTCGGCAAACGCCAGGGAACAACTGGAGGCGGCCTATGACAAAGCGGTGCGCTATTGCCAGCAGGTCCGCCAATATTCCGTCTCACCCGGCAATTTCGCCGGCGGCCTGACGACCATTGAAGAAAAAAGCATGGGGGCCATCGCCAAAAGCGGATCGCGCCCCATCCAGGGCGTGATCAAGGTGGGACAGCAACCGCCGTGGCCCGGACTGTGGGTCATGGACAGCGTGCCAGACGATCATTTCATGATGTTCGGCTACACCAATCCCAACGATACGGAAGGTCTGATGGACCTGATCAGCGGAGGAAGCCAGTTGGTTCTGCTCGTCACCGGACGGGGCAGCGTGATCGGCTCGGCCGTCGCTCCACTCGTCAAGGTGACCGGCAACAGCCAAACCTTTGCGCGCATGAGCGAAGACATGGATTTCGATGCCGGCCGCGTCCTCTCCGGACTCTTGACGCTCGATCAAGCGGCGGACGAGTTGGGCGACTTGATCGCTTCGACCGCCGCCGGAACGCCCAGCAAACCGGAGGCGCTGGGTCATCGCGAATATTTCGTCATGTACAAGCACCAAGATGCACCATCAACGGAACAAGGTTGTAGAAAATGACCACGGATTGCTCGACAAACGTCTTTCGCCTCGACGGAGAGGTCGCCCTGATCACCGGAGGCGGCAGCGGCTTAGGTCTGGCCATGGCCGATTGCATGGCCAAAGCGGGCGCAAAGGTGGTCATCGTCGGCCGCCGGGAAGCAGTGTTGCAGGATGCTTGCCGGCAGATCGGCCCGCAAGCCGTCTATGAGGTAGCCGACATCACCGACTTCCCCACCGCCGAACCGTTGGTCGCCCGCATCACCAAGCGGGCGGGCCCGGTATCGATCCTGGTCAACAATGCCGGCATTCACCTCAAGAAAGCGGCGGTCGACACCACGGTCGAGGCTTTCGGCGATTTGATCAACACGCATGTCCTGGCCGCCCACAATTTGTCCCGCTATGTCCTGCCCGGGATGATCGCGGCCAAGCACGGCAATATCCTGTTCACCGCGTCGATGACGGCCATGATCGGCATGCCCCTGGTCATCGCCTATTCCGCCGTGAAATCCGCCTATCTCGGCATGGTGCGCGGGTTGTCGGCCGAAGTGGCCGAACAAGGCGTGCGCGTCAACGCCATCGCCCCCGGCTGGATCGAATCGCCGATGTTGCGCAAGGCCTTGGATGGCGACGAGAAGAGAAGCAACAAGATCCTGTCGCGCACTCCAATGGGACGGTTCGGTGAACCCAATGATATCGGCTGGGCGGCGGTCTATTTGTGCTCGCCCGCCGCCCGTTTCGTCACAGGCGTCTTGCTGCCGGTGGACGGCGGCGCATCACAAGGATTCTGACCGATGACCAAACTCTCCCCCCATCCAGACCGCCTGCTCCCGGCCGATCCGGCAACGCGGGAGGCCGCAAGGACCATTTACCAGTCCATCGCCGGCTTACCCATCATCAGTCCGCACGGTCACACCAATCCTGCCTGGCTCGCCGACAACCAGCCTTTCCCCGACCCGGCCAGCCTGTTCATCATCCCCGACCATTACGTCTTCCGCATGCTCTACAGCCAGGGCGTCCCCATGGAGGATTTAGGGGTCCCCCGCGCCGACGGCGGTCCCGTGGAAACGGACAAACGGAAAATCTGGCGGCGCTTTGCCGAAAACTTTCATCTTCTTCGCGGCACCCCCAGCCGGATGTGGCTCGATCACGCCTTCCACACCGTCCTCGGCATCACGGAACGTCTGGACGCCGCCAACGCCGACAGACTCTACGATCATATCGCCGAGCGCCTGCAGCGTCCGGAATTCCGTCCCCGCGCCCTTTTCGAACGGTTCAACATCGAGGTCCTGTCGACCACCGAAACACCTCTCGACGACCTCCGCCACCATAAGGCGATCAAGGCCAGCGGATGGAAAGGCCGGGTCGTCACCGCGTTCCGCCCGGACATCGTGGTCGACCCCGATATGCCAAATTTCCTGGCCAATGTGGCAGAGTTGGGGCGCATCACCGGTCGGGACACCACCACGTGGCAAGGCTATCTCGACGCCCTCGTCGATCGTCGGCGCTATTTCATCGAATATGGCGGCTGCACCTCGACCGACCACGGCCATCCGACCGCTTTCACCGCCGATTTGCTTCCCCTCGAGGCGGCGGCCCTGTTCAACCGCGTGATCAAGGACCAAGCCACCGCGCAGGACATCGAACTGTTTCGTGGTCAAATGATGACGGAAATGGCCCGCATGAGCCTGACTGACGGCTTGACCATGCAGATTCATCCGGGCGCATGGCGCAGCTATAACCCGACGGTGAAACGGGTGTTCGGCGAAGCCAAGGGAGACGATATCCCGACCTCGACGGATTATGTGCATGCCTTGAAACCATTGCTCGACCGCTTCGGTAATGACCGCAAACTGACCATCATCCTGTTCACCCTGGATGAAACCAGTTACTCGCGCGAGTTGGCCCCGCTCGCCGGCCACTTCCCGGCGCTCAAACTGGGACCGGCCTGGTGGTTCCACGACAGCCCGGAAGGGATCAAGCGCTATCGCGAGCAAGTCACCGAAACGGCCGGCCTTTACAATACGGTCGGCTTCAACGACGACACCCGCGCCTTCCTGTCGATCCCGGCCCGTCACGACGTCGCCAGGCGGGTCGATGCCGGCTATCTGGGCCGTCTGGTCGCCGAGCATCGGATGGACATGGACGAGGCGTTGGACGTCGCTCAAGACCTGACCTATCGGCTGGTCAAGGCCGCCTACAAGCTCTAATCCCGATTCCCCGAGGACAGACTGATGGCGGCGATTCGAATGCGTTCGGGTCGCCGCCATCTTTTTTTCGGGAAACCTCTCCTTGTTGCCATCATGGCTCTGACGCGGCCCAACTCAACTTGAATCCAAGTAACCTAGTGTGTAAGATGACATCAACGCCGAGTCCTGAAGAGGCACCCTGGCCGAACATCAAAAGGGGCGATGAGTCCGATGAAGATTGAAAGTGTGAGCACCAGCGCCTGCCGCTTGCCTCCCAGCGTTCCGTGGGAAGACGCCACCAACAAAGTGCAGGGGCTTGAGTTCGTTTTCGTCGAGATCCGAACCGACAACGGACTGTCCGGCACCGGCATCACTTATACGGTCGATGTCGGCGGCACCGCGATCAAGACATTGCTCGACGACTATCTGTCGACTCTGATCATCGGCATGAAACCCCTGCATTACGAGGAAATTTGGCACAAGTTGCATCGCCAGTCCCGGCGCCTCGGACTTGGCGTCAACTCGCTGGCGATCGCCGCCATTGATGTCGCCGTCTGGGATCTGATCGGCAAGCACCACAAGCTGCCGCTCTACAAACTGCTGGGTGGCGCCCGGGGTCGAATCCCCGCCTATATCAGCGAGATCAATCTCAGCGACGAAGACACGGCGCAGGACCTGGGTCGTCGCGTCGACGACTATGTCGCCAGGGGATACCGGACCGTCAAATTCAAAATCGGCAAGGACGATATCGAAGAGGATATCGAACGCATCCGTGTGGTGCAGGAGCATTTGGGCAAGGGCGGAACGGCTCTGGTCGACCTGAACCAGAAATGGAGCGCCTGCGAAGCCCTTGCCAAGGCATCGCGACTGGACGGTTTGCATCTCGGTTGGATCGAAGAGCCGATCTTATGCCACGACATCGTCGGCCATCAGGCGTTGAAGCAGGCCTTGCGAACGCCGCTGGCGCTGGGTGAAAGCCTTTATAGCAAGCAGCAGTTCTTAGAGTATCTGAAAGCGGACGCCGTCGATTTCGTCCAAGCCGATGTGGCGTTCGTCGGCGGCATCACCGAGTGGCACAAGATCGCCCATCTCGCCAACGCCTTCGGCAAAAAGGTCGCCCCGCATTTCATGATGGAACTCTCGCTCCATCTTCTTTGCGGCGTGCAAAACGCCTTCATGCTGGAAAATGTGATCGGCGGCAGCTTAACCGAATTGGGTCTGCTCGAAGAACCGATCACCATATCGGATGGCATCGGGATTCCGTCGGAACGTCCAGGCCATGGCCTCATCATCAATAAGGCCGCGGTAAAATCCTTCGAGCTCACGTCCGAGAGGGTGCAAAGCAGCTTCGCCGGCGGCAGCAAATAGGCCGGATCCAGCCCCTCAATTTGATGTCACAGGAAGAAAAAATGAAGGCGGAATTCATCGTCGGCGAGAGAAAAACACTGGAAGGCGTCATCTACGAGGAACTCCGCAAGCGGATTATTTCTCTATTCTACAAACCCGCCCAAATGATTTTCGAAAATGTCGTCGCCGCCGAATTCGAGGTAAGCCGAACCCCGGTTCGTCAAGCCTTCTTCCGGCTCTCGAACGATGGATTGATCCAGATCCTGCCGCAGCGCGGAGCCCGGATCTCCATGCTGTCGATCGTCAAAATCAATGAAGCGCAATTTGTTCGGGAAAGCCTGGAAATCAGCGCCTTTGCCAAGGTCGCCGCAATCTGGAACCCGAACGATGACGTCTTTCGGAAAGCCGGAGCGGAGATTCGTTCGATAATCGAACAACAGACGGCGTCCGTCGCAGCCGGCGACTATTTGCGCTTCACACAACAGGACGAGGCCTATCACACCGCCATCATACGGCTGTCCGGAAACGCGACACTGCTTGCCATCGTCAACGAGATGCGCGCGCACCTCAACCGCGTCCGTTACCTCGAATTGCAAGAAGCGCATCACGAGGTGCAGGCCATCGTTTTTCACCGGGACATCCTCGCCGCCATCGAAACAAACGATGTTTCCGCGACGACCCAAAAACTCTCGGCACATCTGAAGGTGCTCGAATCATTCCGGCAACACATGTTCGAAAAACACAAGGACATGTTTATCTAAAATCGCGCCAAACCAATGGAGAGGGGCGAGAAATCATTGCAACGAAAGGACTCTGGCCATGTTTGCGCTCCAACCATTGTTACGCGGACGAACGGCCGTCATCACCGGCGGTAGCGGCGTGCTTTGCGGAGCCATGGCTGTGGAACTGGCGCGTCATGGCGTCAAGGTTGCGATCTTGAACCGATCCGCAGACAAAGGGCGCGCCATGGCGCAACGCATCACCGATGCCGGCGGCACCGCCCGCGCCTTCGCCTGCGACGTGCTTCAGGAAAATGACCTGATCGAAGTCGCCAAAGCAACCCAGGACGCGTTCGGGCCGTGCGACATCCTGATCAATGGCGCCGGCGGCGGCCACCCGAAGGGCAACACGTCGAACGAAACCCTGTCTTTGACCGACATCGACCAGCCGGGGCTCACCAGCTTCTTCGACATCACCAAAGAGGGCTTCAGCTACGTCATCGATCTCAATCTGTTAGGCAGTTGGCTGCCGTCGCAGATCTTCGCGCGCCAGATGTTGAACCGGCAAGGCGCAAGCATTCTCAATATTTCTTCGATGGCGGCCCCGCGCCCGGCGACGAAAGTCCCGGCTTACAGCGCCGCCAAGGCCGCCATCGACAATCTGACGAAATGGATGGCGGTCCATCTGGCCGACGTCAACATTCGCGTCAACGCCATCGCGCCTGGTTTTTTTCTGACCGAGCAGAACCGACGGCTGTTGACGGAGGAGGATGGGGCCTTGACCGAACGCTCGAAGAAGATCCTCGCCCACACCCCAATGCGGCGGTTTGGCAAAGCGGAGGATCTGCTGGGCGCCCTCCTGTGGCTGGTCGATGAAGAGCGGTCCGGTTTTGTGACCGGCATAACGGTCCCGATCGATGGCGGATTCATGGCCTATTCCGGCGTATAAGCCGGCAAAAAACACCGTCAACAATCCGAGCAACGAGATTGTGACATTTTAAGGGGGGGTATTCGATGACGATCCGTATTTCCGGCCAGGCAATCACCATTGCCGCCGCGACGATTCTCATGGCTGCGGGAATGGCCTCGGCGCGTGAATTCCGATCGGCCGACGTGCATCCGATGGACTATCCGACGGTGATGACCGAGCAACAAATCGGCAAGGTCATATCGGAAAAGACCGGCGGCAATTACACCGTCAAGGTCTTTGGCAACAGCACCATGGGATCGGAAAAAGACACCGTGGAGCAGTGCAAGCTGGGCGCTCTCGACATGGTTCGCGTCAACACCGGAACCTTCAATACGATGGTGCCGGAAACAAGGATCCTGACGCTCCCCTTCCTCTATCGCGATATCGACCATCTGCGAAAAGTCATCTACGGACCGATCGGCGAGCGGATCCTGGCAAAATTCGATAAGGCGGGCTTCATCGGCTTGGCGTTATGGGAATCCGGCGCGCGCAGCATGTATGCCAAGAAGCCGATCCGCAATCTCGCCGACATCAAGGGCATGAAGATCCGCGTTCAGCAGTCCGACCTCTGGGTCGATTTGACCCGGGCGATGGGCGCCAACGCCACGCCGATCCCGATGGGCGAAGTTTTCACCGCCTTGAAAACCGGCCTGGTGGATGCCGCCGAAAACAACTACCCGTCCTATGAAAGCGCCCATCACTACGAAGCCGCGCCGATCTACAGCGAAACCCAGCATGTGATGGCGCCGGAAGTCCTCGTCTTCTCCAAAAAGGTCTGGGACGGTTTGACCGATAAGGAACGGGAAACCATTCGGGCCGCAGCCAAAGAGACCGTGCCCTATTACGTGAATTTATGGACCGCCAAGGAAAAAACCTCGAAGGACATTTTGACCAAGGCCGGCGTCCAATTCATTACCGACGTCAACAAGGCCGAATTCGTCGCGGTCGAAAAACCTCTGTGGGAAAAGGTCGCCGACACGCCGGAACTGAAGCAATTGGTCACCGAGATCATCAATACGAAATAGTGAGGATCGCGACAGCCGGGTGCGGCAAAACGCACCCGGCTTTTCCGGACGGTCGATCAGTCGGCCTTGGCAGCAGGACTCAACTGGACATGGATCGGCGGCGCCTTGCCTTCGCGGTCTTCGCCGAAATAGAGCGTGGTCGTCGGATAGGGCAGCGAGATCCCATCCGCGTCGAAGCGTTGCTTGACACGACGATTGAACTCCCGCCCAACGGTCCATTGCTTGCCGGGCAAGGTCTTGAAACGACCCCCGATCACCACCGCCGAATCGGTGAATTTGTCGATTCCGAAGACCTCGATCGGATCGATGAGGTGGAGACCGATTTCTGCGTCGTTGCGCATTTCCTCACCCAGCTCCTTGATCACCTCGATCACGGAATCGATGTCCTCGCGGTAGGACACGCCCAGTTCGAACACATGGAACCCGAAATCGCGGCTTAAGTTGATCACGCTGGCCACGTTGCTGAAGGGTAAGGTGTGAACCTGTCCGGTGGCGTCTCTGAGCCGCATGGTCCGGATGGTCATGCCCTCGACGGTCCCGGTATGATCGGCAATCTTCACCGTATCGCCGACGGCGATGGTGTTTTCAAACAGGATAAACGCTCCGGTGATCACGTCTTGCACCAGCTTTTGCGACCCGAAACCGATGGCCACGCCGACAACCCCGGCACCGGCCAGCAGCGGCGCCGTGTTGATGCCCAGTTCGGAAAGCACGATCAAGGCAACCACGACCATCAGCACGACCATGATCACATTGCGCAACAGCGGCAACAGCGTGCGGACCCTGGCGCTGCGTTCGACCGTCCGTCCATCGGCGTCCGTCCTGGCCAGATAACGCTCGATCGAGGCATTAACCAGTTCCCAAAAGATCAGAGCGCCGATCAACACAGCAACGATCGAAACGGTGCTGGTGATCAGACGACGGCCAATATCCGACGTCAGCCAGGCCACGGTATTGGCGCCCCAGGCCTGGGCGAGCGCCAGCAGGGTCAGCAAGACGACGGTGCCCCGCACCATATTGTGCATGACGGTCAGATAGCGGTTCGCTCGGGATTCCAATTGCGGAAATTGACGCCGCAGATCGTCGCTGATGGAAAAGGCCCGTTCGACCAAACGAGCCAGAACTCCGACCAGCAGATTGGCGGCGACCAGGATGACCACGGTGAGTATCGAAGCCTGGACGATGAAATCGAACCCCCCTTTGACCTGCAAGGCCCATATGGCAAAAGAGGCGATGATGTACAGACTGGCCAGGACATGCCACACGTCGGCCAAACGATCCCGCAATCGTTCGATTTTTCCCGAAAGCACGGTCTTGAGGCCACGACTGCGGATCCAGACGCTCACGGATTGGCGATTCTGCAGAACCAGAATGACCAGCAACGTCGCCACCACCAGCCCCAGCATCTTGAGAGAGAAATTATACCCGCTTTTCGGCAAGCCGAGCAGCTTCAGAGCCTGAACGAGGAAATAGCCCCAGACCCCGGTGAAGATCAGCCGGCGCGCCCAGATGAAGAGATAGGTCGCCGTTTCGTCGTCGAAGGGCACGAATCGGATGCTCGCGCTGCCCGGCATCAAAACGGCCTGAACCAGAACGAGAAGAAAACGGACCAGCACATAGGCCATCACAACCATGACGGTCGCTTGCCGGGCATCGCCACTTTGGGTCAGCGGCGGAATCGACTGCAACACATGCGCCGCCAGAATAAAGGCGGCGATCGGCAGCAATTCCAGCACGCCGCGCCCCGCGGCAAACGGCACGCGCAGCCAGCGATTGGTGGTCCGATGGTTTTCCAGCAGCCGCCGGGGCCGCCGCAACAGCAGCTTCATCAGCCACTCGACAATCAAACCGCCGCATAAGGTCGCCGCCAACTTTCCCAGGACATCGACCCAGGTCGCACGCAACTTGGGATCGCTGGCTTGGCGCCCCAACCAATCGACCAAATGACCGACATCGGCGAGCGCCGTCGCCGTCGCCAGCACATCGTCGCTGAGATCCTGGACCTTGTCGGAAATCAGGCTAAGCAAACCCGGATCATCACTCTCCTGCCCGCTCTTATCGGCGGCAATCAACAGCTTGAGCTGGCTTACCAACTTCTGCCGGCCTTGAGGGTCTTCGATCACTGAAATCAGGCGTTCGACATCGGCCTTGTTGGCCGCAGAGGAATGATCCCCACCGCTCGCCGCGTTCACGGGAACCGTTTCGGCGGCCAGCGCATGCGAAGACGACATGCCGAGCCACCCGGTGAGCAAAAAGATGGCGAAAAGGGGAGAAAAAAAACGACGGGTTACTTGTAGGTTGGGAAGGGACATGGCAAACCATTAACTCTGTGAGTACTGTCTTCCGTTGGGTATCCACCCCTCAAATAATGGGGGCATCCCATCCATTGCAAGGACCAATGGCTCATGACCGTCACCATCTACCACAACCCCAGATGCGGCAAGTCGCGCGATACCCTGAACCTCATCCTATCCAAAGGGATCGCCCCCAAGATCGTCGAATATCTGAAAACACCCCCGTCGGCCGCCGAACTCAAACAAATCCTGGGGTGGCTGGGGATGTCCGCCAAGGACATTCTTCGCAGCAAGGAGGCCGCCGAAAACGGCATCGATCCGAACCTGCCGGACGATCGCCTGATCGCAGCCATGATCGCGCATCCGATCGCCATCGAACGGCCGATCGTCGTCGCCGACGGCCGCGCGCGGCTGGGACGTCCACCCGAAAAGGTCTTGGAAATCCTGTAGACCGTCATCTATCCCCGTTACCGGCGATTGACAGTTTTCGTGCTGCCGACTAACACCAAACGGAAGCTTGTCTTAGCGTCATTTTTTACCCGAGGCCCGACCATGCCCGCCCTGTCGAAAATTGTTCTCCTGCCCGCAGTCCTCCTTGTCTTCGCCGCCGCTTCGGCCCAAGCCAGCGATGTTAGCGATGTCGCCCGCCGCGTCGGTCTGCCGGTGCCGATCGTCGAGACGGTGGTGAAAAATATCGACGCCTTCTTTTCCTCCGACAACACTCCCGACAATCGGATGACCAGCGGCCTGTTCAAGGAATTGACCCTGAAGGCGGTCAAAACCCACATGGGACGACTTGATGAAGGCGGGCCCGGAAAAGCGTCGGAAAGCAGCGCCGAAGAGAAAAATGCGACTTATAAAGTGACGGTACGCACCACCCGCCATGAATCCACTGAGACGGCGGACTGCGTCGAAACCAGTGCCACGGTAAGCGGTTCCGAAGGCGTCGCGGTCATCCAGGAGGGCGCCTTCACCTTCGACAGCCTGCATCCCAAGACCAGCTCCTATTCCTGGAAAATGACCTTTTGCCGGACGCCCTTGAATGGCGGCGGTGACTACTCCGATTGGCAGTTGCGATAAGGCTCTACCAACGTGCGCTGATGAGAACGCATCAGCGCCTTCAGTCGCCAGCGCCGCCATCCGGCGGCTTCGGCTTTCGCCGGACGACCGGCGCGGCCGCAGTCGCGGCCGATACCAACCAGCGATTAAGTCAATCTCATCGCTGGTTGGTATTATTCCTCGTCCGGACTGCCGAGCTCCAACAAAACCTCGGCCGGTCCGGCCGGAAGTTCGGCCACGGCACGGAGTTTCCGGTCGATCGCCCGCTTGCGCACGGAGATATGGGTGATGCTGTCCGAGGCTTCGGTCAGTTTCTTCTGCACCTTGTCCAAGATCTCGCCATATTTCCCGAATTCGGTCTTCACCGCGCCCAAGATTTCCCAAACCGCACTCGACTGCTTCTGGATGGCCAGGGTCTTGAAGCCCATTTGCAGGCTGTTCAACAGAGCGCCCAGCGTGGTGGGGCCGCAGATGCTGACCCGATAGTCCTGCTGCAATTGATCGGTCAGACCCGGACGGCGCAGCACCTCGGCGTAAAGTCCTTCGGTCGGCAGGAACAGGATAGCGAAATCGGTGGTCCGCGGCGGATTGATATATTTGGCCCGGATATCCTTGGCGAAGCTTTTGACCCTGAGCTCCAGAGCTTTTGATGCCACTTCGATGCCGTCGACATCGGCGCGGTCGGCAGCGTCCATCAAGCGCTCGTAATCCTCCTGCGGGAATTTGGCGTCGATAGGCAACAAAACCTCGCCTTCACCCTCTCCTTTGCCCGGCAGGCGAATGACATAGTCGACCCGCTCGGCGGAGCCTTCCTTGCAGATGCCATTGGCGGAAAATTGTTCGGCAGTCAGCACCTGTTCGAGCAGATTGCCCAATTGCACCTCGCCCCAGGTGCCACGCGTCTTGACATTGGTCAGCACCTTTTTCAAATCGCCGACGCCATTGGCCAAACTCTGCATTTCGCCCAGGCCCTTATGCACCAGTTCCAAGCGCTCGGAGACCATCTTGAAGGACTCCCCCAGACGTTTTTCCAAAGTGCCCTGCAATTTTTCGTCGACGGTCTGGCGCATCTGCTCCAGCCGGGCGGCATTGTCCTCCTGCAATTTGACCAACCGCTGCTCCACGGTATTGCGCAAGGCCTCCTGGCGCTGCTCATTGACCTTGGTCATCTCGCCGATTTGCCGGGAGAAGGACTCGAGGCGCTGTTCCACGGTCTGGGTGAGGCGCCCCATCTGGCTGCCGAAACCATCCAGCGTGTTCTTTTGCAGTTCGGACAGTCCCTTCAGCGCGGTCGCCACCTCTTCGCGCAACCCCCTCGCCGCCAGCCCCTGTTCTTCACGACCGGACGCCATTTCGTCGCGCAGACGGCGCTCCAGCCGTTCCAGGCTGTCAAGCAGACGGGCCGTTCCGTCATCGTCCTTGCGAAACAGCATCCCGGCCAGAATCAGCAGGACGACGGCGGTCAGCGCCAGATTGGCGTAGAGAACCCAGTCCATCACACCGGCGCTCACGTCCTAGTCTCGGCGAACGCCGGCAGGGCAGAAGCGCGGTCCCGCAACCCTTCGAGTTTGGGGAACCGTCCAACCGGCACCAGGTCCGGCCAACTCGACCGCAGAAACTCCATCGCGGCGACGAGAGTCACATCGGCCTGGCTTACCCGCTCGCCATACAGCCAACCACCGTCGGCGACCGCTTCCAGGGCTGCCAATCCGGCCAGCGCCTGGCCGGCGAAGTGATCGAGCAAGACTTGATGCTGCTTGTCGCTGGGCCGCAAATTGCGCTCGATGTAACAAGCGAGCGTCTTTTCGGCGACCCCGAGACCCAGGGCCACCAGTTTCAACACCCGCCGACGCGGCGCGCCAACGGCGGGAACCAGCGCATGCTCCGGTCCCGCCACCTGATCGAGATAGTCGAGAATCGGCGTCGAGTCGATCAGGGTTTCCCCGTCATCGAGCACCAGAGCCGGAACACGCCCCAAAGGATTATAGGCGCGCACGGCATCCCGGTCGTTGAGCGTACTGAGCGCCTTCTGCTCATAGGAAAAGCCCAGTAACCGCAAGGAAATAGCCACGCGACGCACAAATGGCGAAGTGTTCCGACCGATCAGAATCATTTTGTTCTCCCTTTGGTCCAGGCGTCATGATGTACGCTGTGACCTGGAAGGCGTCAATCGTTCCGATGGCTCCGGGGCCCACCGCGCCACCGACCTCACTGTCATCGGCAGCGTGTCACGGCGACAGGGATGAACGAAGACGGAGATAGAGACTGGCGCACGTACGAAAATCCATGTCCATTCGGGGACATCCGTGTCATTTGTGGAGCGATTCGCCCCTGCCGATGTGTCACGACGTCTGCGCGGTGGGTGCTGACGAGGAGTAGAGACAAAGCCCCGATGAATTATCGCCACGCCTATCACGCTGGAAACTTCGCCGATGTGGTCAAGCACGCCGCCTTGACCTTGGTGCTCGACCATCTGTGCAAAAAGGAAACACCCTTTTGCGTTGTCGACACTCACGCCGGCGTCGGCTGCTACGATCTCAAAAGTGTGGAAGCCGAAAAGACCGGCGAATCGACGGATGGGATCGCCCGCTTGCTGGGCGGCGCGCCGTTGCCGTCATCATTCGACAGTTATCTGAACGCGCTCCGGGCGGTCAATCCGGATTGGCCGCAGTTGCGCTTCTATCCCGGGTCCCCCTGCATCGCCCGCGCGCTGTTGCGTCCCAACGACCGCTTAGCCCTGGTCGAATTGCACCCCGAGGACGTCCGCGCCCTCAAGCGGGAATTCGCCAGAGACCCGCAAGTCGGCGTTCATGCCGATGACGCTTACACGGCCCTCAAAGCGCTGCTGCCGCCCAAGGAACGCCGTGGCCTGGTGCTGATCGACCCACCATTCGAAGTTAAGGACGAATTTCAGCGCGTGGCCAAAGGCCTGTCGCAAGCCTTGCGACGCTGGCCAACTGGAATCTATGGCGTCTGGTATCCGATCAAGGACCCCGAACCGGTTGAACGCTTCCTCGGGGAAATCGTCAACCTGGGCCGTCCTTGTTTGACCTCCGAGTTGTTTCGCTATCCCCCGGACGATCCGTTACGCTTCAACGGGAGCGGCTTGTTGCTCGTCAATCCGCCGTGGCAGATCGATGACGCTCTCGCCGATATGCTGCCGGTCCTGGCCAACCGCCTGGGTGCGGCTGGGCCCTGTGGCGTTCGCTGGCTATTGAGGAACGCCTGACCGATCAGATGATTTTTTACGACACTGTTGGGGTGGAATCGCCCCACCATCGACCGGCGGTCAGTCGGTTAAAACCGGCTGACGGCACCGTTCGCGGAGATTTCGTTCAAGGAAGCCCCTTTGGCGACGGCCCAGATATCTGCGCGGCGAAGACCCATATCGGCCAGAAGGCGGTCCGATTTCGCCGACAATTCGGTATAGATCATATAAGTCTCGACATAACGCTGAACGCGTTCCTGAATCGCCATAAACAGGACACTGATCAACGTCGGTTGAATCAAGCCCACTTTCCGCATTGCCATGGTCGTCATTTGAGAATTCCTTCTGTTGTAAAAAACCAACAAATTGAATATAGCCTCTCGCGCCTGAGTTTGATCGCTCAGGTTTTGCATCTCAGCAATGTGTTTGCCGAATATCGCCCCTTAGGCTCTGGGACGAAATAGTCGCTCCAGAGCCTAGGGTTCATATGACGCCTGCGCCTCCGGCTTCGGCGGGCTCAAGCGCCGCTCGGGCTTGAGGGCTTGGAGCGATAATTTTGCCCCAAGCCCTCACCGAATGGCCGCCGGTCCGCCCTCCGCCGCGACATCCAATAAGGCCAGAAGTCCGGACAACAGCTTTTCCGGCGTCGGCGGGCAGCCGGGAATCGTCAGATCCACCGGCAGCGCATGGTGGACGCCGCCCAGCACGGCATAGCTGCCGGCGAAACAACCGCCATCGACGGCACAGTCGCCCATGGCGACCACCCATTTAGGCGACGGCGTCGCCACATAAGTCCGGAGCAACGCTTCACTCATATTGATGCTGACTGGACCGGTCACCAGAAGGACATCGGCGTGACGCGGACTGGCGACAAACTGGATGCCGAATCGCTCCAGATCATAGACTGGTCCATTGACCGCCTGAATTTCCAACTCGCATCCATTGCAGGAACCGGCATCGACCTCGCGGATCCGCAAGGATCGCCCCAGCCGTTCGCGGACGCGCTCGCCGAGAGCGATCCCCAGTTGCTCGATCCCCAAGGGGTCGGCCAGCGGTCCATCGATGGTCCGCGGCCCCCGCAGCAATTCGCGAAACAAAAGACGCGCGAGCGACATTTTTATAAATCGACCCCCGAATAGGAGCAATTGAACGACTTGTTGCACAGGGGAAAGTCGGCAACGATGTTGCCTTCAATGGCCGCTTCCAGCAACGGCCATTGAAACCAGGACGGATCGCGGGGATGACACCGCACCACGCGGCCGACTTCGGACAGACGCAACCACATCAGAATATCGCCACGAAATCCCTCGACCAACGCCATGCCCTCGCCACCCCGCGTCGGGATCGGCTTGTGCAAGGGGCCACCCGGCATCCGTTCCAGGATCTGCTCGACCAGTCCAAGACTGACCTGAATCTCATCGAGGCGCTGCCAGATGCGGGCATTGACGTCACCCTCGGGGTGAACCGGCACTTCGAAATCAAGATCGTCATAGGGCGGATAGCCGGGAACCTTCCGGGCATCGCCGGCTTGCGAAGCGGCGCGTCCGACCACGCCCCCCGCCCCGAACCGATGCGCCAGCGCGGCGTGCAGAATGCCGGTCCCAACCGTGCGATCCTGAAGACTCGGCATATCGTCATAGAGATTGCCCAGCCTCCGCGTCCGCTTGCGCAACTCCTTGACCAATCCGCGCAAGGTGACGGTTCCTTCGCGCGTCACATCGACACAGACGCCGCCGGGAATCACCTTGTCCATCAGCAGACGATGCCCGAAGCACAGGGCATTGGCCGCCAGTATCTGCTCGCGCAGCACCGTGCATTGGGCCAGCATGAAGGAAAAAGCGGCGTCATTGCAGATCGCGCCGAAATCGAGGATATGGTTGGCGAGGCGTTCCAACTCGGCCATCAAAGCGCGCATCCAGTGGGCCCTGGGCGGCGCTTCGGTCCCGGTGGCGGCTTCGGCGGCGCGGGCGAATGCAATGGCATAGGCCACTGTGCTGTCCCCCGAGATCCTGCCGGCCAATCGGGCCGCTTCGGCCAGCGTCTTGCCGGCCATATGGCTCTCGACCCCCTTGTGGGTGTAGCCCAGACGCTCTTCCAACCGCACCACGGTTTCACCGGCGCAGGTAAAGCGGAAATGACCGGGTTCGATCACGCCGGCATGCACGGGCCCCACCGCAATCTGATGCAGGCTTTCCCCTTCGACCGGCAAAAAAGGATAGACCACCGGCCCCATCGGCGGCACTCCACGAACGATCGCCAGCGGTGTCGATAGAGGCCACCGCCCATGGTCAAGCCAGGGACGACTGTCGGCCAACCCCTCGGGAATCAAACCGAACAAATCGCGAATGCTGCGTTCGAGCCGTGCGGCCGCCGGACGAACCTCGGCCAGGGAGGGAAACCGTCGGTCCTGGCATCCCAGCGAGACCACTGCGATGGCGGCGTTTTCTTCGTCGCGCAAGGCGGCGTTCACTTCGTTGCCATCGGCCCAAAGCCCAAGCAACGTCCAATCGCAAACCGTCAATTGTTGAATCAGGTCGAGCCAGCCGCGCTCGTCGAGCACATAGCGCGGCCACGGCCGGTGGCCCGCCACCGCGCGGCCACCGCTCAAATATTCCATGAGGGTCATATTGCCGAGCATAAGGCCTATCCCAACAATTTCGCCACGGCCTGAAACCAGGCCACCAGCGAGTCCGGAAGATAGATGCCGGCAACCAGCGCCAGCAAAAGATGAGCCATCAACGGCGCCATGCCGACGCCGCGAATAAACCACCCCTGATGCGTTCGCTCGCTGTCCAGCGCCAAATGGCCGGGTTCGCCGAAGGCCATGCCCTGCAGGCGCATGATCAGGGCACCGAAGGTCACCAGCAACCCGACCATGACCGGCACCGCCAGCCAAGTGTTGCGGGCGAAGGTCGAACTGATCACCAGAAATTCGCTCATGAAAATTCCCATCGGCGGCAAACCGGCAATGGCCAACACGCCGATGACGAACGCCCAACCGAGAACCGGATGGCTGACCGTCAGCCCTCTGATTTCCGCGATCCGCTTGCTGCCCGTCGCTTGGGTGATCAAACCGACGGCGAAAAAGATCGCCGATTTGACCAAACTATGCATGGTCATATGCAGCAGTCCGGCAAAGTTGGCCAAGGGCCCTCCCATGCCGAAGGCAAAGGTGATGATCCCCATATGTTCGACGGAGCTGTAGGCGAACAGCCGTTTGATATCGCCGCGCCGATAGAGCATGAAGGCGGCCACGAAAATCGAACTGCACCCCATGCCGATCATCAGCGGCCCCGGTTGCAGAGCATGACCATTGGCGGCGATCAGCATTTTGAAACGCAACAGCGCGTAAAGCGCCACATTGAGCAACAAACCCGACAACACCGCTGAAATCGGCGTCGGCCCCTCGGCATGGGCATCCGGAAGCCAGGCGTGCAGGGGGGCCAGACCAACCTTGGTGCCATAGCCAACCAACAAAAAGACGAAGGCGAGACTGATCAATTCGGGCTGGAAGGCGCCGGCCTTTTTGATCATTTGCGCCCAGGCCATGGCCGACACGCCATCCCCCATCACCGGCTGGGCCGCGAGATAAACCAGGATAGTGCCGAACAAGGCAAGACCGATGCCGACACTGCACAAGATGAAATATTTCCACGCAGCCTCGATCGCTTCGCGGGTCCGATAGAGGCTGACCATCAGAACGGTGGTCAATGTCGCCGCCTCGACCGCCACCCACAGAACGCCGATGTTATTGGCCGTCAAGGCCAGCAACATGGTGAACAGGAACGCCTGGTACATCGAGTGATAGAAGCGCAAATGCCGTGACGTCAGCCGCCGCGTTTTGCTTTCCCGACCGATATAGGCCGCCGAAAAAACCGCCGTGGTAAAACCGACGAACGCCGTCAGCACGACCAGATAGATGTTGAAATCGTCGATGAAGAACAGCGGGGTTTCGACCGGCCGAACGGACAGCAAGGAGACGGCGCCGCCCAATGTCACCACGGAGACGGCCACATTGAGCCACACCGCGTGACGCCAGTCGGGTATGCACGCCAATAGGGCGGCTCCGATCAGCGGTGCCCCAAGAATCCAAAACAACGGGTTGTGCGCTTCAAGCGGCAATAGGGCGACCAGGGAGCCCATCAGCGGCGCTCCCCGCGGAAGGTTTCCAGATAGGCCACATCCAGACTGTCGAAGCGCTCGCGGATCCGAAAGAAGAAGATGCCGAACAGCGCCATGGCGACCAGCACCGAAAAGGCGATGCTGATTTCCACCACCAGGGGCATCCCCTTGGCACCGACCGCCGCCAGAATCAAACCGTTTTCCAGGGACATGAACCCCACCACCTGGGTCACGGCATTGCGTCTGGTGATCATCATCAGCAAGCCCAGCAACACCACCGACATCGCCAAGGCCAGATTTTCGCGGGTCATCGCCGTGGCCGACGCCGTCACCGGCAGCACCAGGACAATGGACAGGGCGACCAGGGCAACGCCGGCGATCATGGTCGGACCGATGCCGAGCGCCGTCTCGACGGTGCGGTGAATCCCGAGCCGCCGAACCAGCCAATCGAGCGCGAATGGAACCGCCATGCCTTTGAAGAGCAGAGCGATCAGGGCTGTGGCGTAAAGATGTGGGGCATCTTGCACGAAAGCCTGCCACGCCGCCGCCAGGGCCAGAACCATCGCCTGCAAGGAATAAGTTCGGATCACCGCCGTCAAGCGTCGCTGGTAGAGAAGACCGAAGCTCATCATCAAAATGACGGCCCCGATCAGATGCGCCGTATCATAGGCGTAGCGTTCAAAAAGCGAGAAATGATGAACGGGAATCACACGGCCTCCGACACATAGAGGAAGATCGTCGCCAGCAAGGCCAACAAAAGAGCGCCTCCTAAGAAATCGGCGATCAGGAAAACCCGCATCTTGGCCAACATGCTCTCAAAATAGCCGAGCACCACGGCCATAAACCCGACCTTTCCAGCCCAGGCCAACAGGCCCACGACCACGTCCGTCAACCCGCTGTCGGCTCCGGCGATTCCCCAGGGGAAAAACAGACAAGAGATGATCGACATGAACAGCAACAGGCGGACCATGCCGGCCGCTTCCAGCAGCGCCAGATGGCGGCCGGAATATTCCAGCACCATGGCCTCATGGATCATGGTCAGTTCGAGATGGGTCGTGGGGTTGTCGATCGGAATACGGCCATTCTCGGCGATGGCAACCATCACCATGGCGGCCAAGGCCAGACCGGCCGACACTTCGATACCGATATGCCCGCCCAACACATAGGCCACCATGTGGGCTGGCGACGTGGTGTGGGTCAGCAGCGACAAACTGAAGATGACCATCAGCATGGCCGGTTCGCCGATCGAAGCGATAAACATCTCGCGGCTTGAGCCCAAACCGCCGAACGCCGTTCCGGCATCGAGGCCGGCCAGCGCCGTAAAGAAGCGCGCCGTCCCCAGCAACGCCACCAAAGCGATCAGATCGGCCGCCGGAGTCAAGATCATGTCGGTGGTGAAGGTCGGCATGATCGTTGCCGCCAGCCAGACGGCAACGAAGATCAGATAAGGGGCGATACGGAAAAGCCAGGAGGCCGACTCGGCGATCACCGATTCCTTTTGCAGGAGCCGCCAAAGGTCGCGGTAGGGCTGCACCACCGACGCGCCGCGCCGGCCCTGCAGACGGGCTTTGGTCAAGCGGACGATGCCGGTGACCAGGGGGGCCGCCGCGAGCACCAGCCCCGTGTGGATGAGACCGAAGAGAAAGGCCATCATTGCTGGCGCACCGCGACGACGAGAAGCAGGAGAACCAACGTCAGGAACATCATCAGCAGATAACGCCGGACGGTGAGAAATTGCAGAAAGTTGACCCGATCGGCGATGGCATCGACAACCCGCACGATGTTCACATAGAGCCCGTCCCACACCGGATCGATCATCGAAAGGCGGAACCGGGCCGGAGTCAACGCGCCAGGTGGTGGCATTTCGACCTCTTCACGGGCGCGGAAGACCACACTGCCGAAGACGCGGCGCAACGGCTGGGAGAAACTGTCGGCGGAATATTGGGCGTTGACGATGTCTTCCCGGTGACCGCAATCCCACGCCGGCGCGCGACGGATCTTACGTGTGCCGAAATGATGGACAACCAGCAAGGTGGTGATCATCAGACCGATGCCGGTCAACAGCACCATCGTCGCCGAATAGGATCCCGCCGTCAGACTGACCGGCGACAACCAGGGCCACCCCAGCACCGCGGCGGGCAATTTGACCCGGACCAAAGGTTCGACCACCGTGGCGATGCCCGTGGTCACCATCACCGGAAACACGCCCAGGAACAGGCAGAGAAAAGCGGGGATGGCCATGGCGATCTGCATGCTGAGCGGCACTTCCCGCGCATTTTGCGCCTGGGGCGACCGCGGTCGCCCCAGGAAAGCGATGCCGAAGGCGCGAACGAAACAGGTCGCGGCGAACGCCGCCGCCAGCGCCATGGCGACGCCAACCACCGGAACGCCGAAGCGCATGGCCCAATGAGCGACCGTCGGTCCTTTGAAGAGACTCTGGAACACCAACCATTCCGACACGAACCCATTCAACGGCGGCAAGGCGGAAATCGCGCAGGCCCCAATCAGGAAGGTGAACCCGGTCACCGGCATGCGGTTCAGCAAACCGCCCAGTTTGTCGAGATTCCGCTCGCCGGTCGCCTGAAGAATGGCCCCCGACCCCAGGAACAGCAGACTTTTGAACAAGGCGTGATTGACCACATGATAAAGCGCCGCGACCATGGAGAGGGCCGACAGCGCGATTTCGCCATGATCGCGGAATGCCAACGCCAAACCCAAGGCAATGAAAATGATTCCGACGTTCTCCACCGTCGAATAGGCCAGCAACGTTTTCAAATCGCGTTGCATAAGGGCATAGAGCACGCCCAGCGCCGCGGCAATGGCCCCCAGCACCATCAGCACGAACCCCCATTGCCAACCGACGTCGCTCCGCAGATCGTAGAGAATGCGGATCAATCCATAGATAGCGACTTTGGTCATCACGCCGGACATCAGCGCCGAAACATGGCTAGGCGCGGCCGGATGGGCCAGCGGCAACCAAACATGCAAAGGCACCAACCCCGCCTTCGAACCAGCGCCCATCAACGCCAGCAACACCACCAGCGCGCCAGCCACAGGCGACAAATGGGCGGTTCGCATGGCGGCGAAACTATAAGCGCCCTCCGGTCCGGCCAGCAGACCAAACGCCGGCAGCAGGCAAAAGGTGCCAAACACCGCCATCACCAGATAGACCATGGCGGCGCGGCGCGCTTCCGCATTGGTGTGATCGGAGAGCACCAAAAGCCAAGACGACAGCGACATGAACTCCCAGGACACCAGGAAGACGAAAGCGTCGTCGGCGATCAAAACACCGTTCATGCCAAACAGGAACAAGGGGAACAGAGGCGTCACCCGAGAGCTGTGCGGGACATGGCCTCCATAGCCGATGCCGAACAAGCTGGCCAAAGCCGCCGGAAAATTGATCGCCACCAAAAAGAAGGCCGACAGGCTGTCGAGCCGGAAATGGGCATGCAGCCAGGGCAAACCGAACGGCAGGATAAGAGCCGGAATCTCTTCCTGACCGGACTGAACGATGTGCCAAAGACCGTCTCCGACCAACAGCGCGGTCACCAACAAGCATCCGGCATAGATCAGTTCATGGACATGCGAAAAACGGTAAAAGAGAATGGCGCTAAGGCCGAGAACCAAAAAGCCAGCCAGGGCGGTCCCGATGATCATGCCCGGACCCGCAGGTTGGCTTCAACAAATGTCGGCAGAAAACGCAATATCAACACCCCTGAACGCATCGACCAGCCGCCACCAAGACGCTTGGCCGATTACCGCCCGTTGCTAGTTCGCACCATCTGAGAGCACCCAGCGGCAAGGATTGGCTAGGCATCCAATCATACCACCCTATGGATGGGGTGCAAGGTGATTGGCCACACCCCAAATCCAGGGACGGCGGCAAGCGGCTCGACACCGCCACGCGTGAGAATGATTGCCTTGGCAAGCCGGTTGCCTTTTACTGGAGGCACCGGGTGGGGGTCAACTGATGGTTGGGTTTGGCCATGAACGAAAAAAATACTGCGCCGCCGTGAAAGCTGGTGGCGCGGTTCTGTTGTTTTTTCTTCTTACCGGCCTGCCTCCCACGACCCCGTCCCAAGCCGAAAGCCTTCGCTATCTGCGGATCGGCACGGGGCCTCCGGGGGAAAGCTATTTTCCGATCGGCGGTTTGATCGCCAGCGCCATCAGCAACCCACCGGGCTCGCCGCCTTGTGATCAGGGGGGAAGCTGCGGCGTCCCCAATGTCATTGCCGCCGCCTCGGCGACCAACGGATCGGTCAGCAACGCGGAAGCCATCGGCGACGGCTCGATGGATGCCGCCCTCATGCAGGCCGATGTCGCCATGTGGGCCGACCAGGGCGCGCCGCCGTTTCAAGGCCGGCCGATCACCAATCTGCGTTTGGTCGCCAATCTTTATGCCAATCAGCTGCATCTGGTGGCTCTCTCCGAGACAAAAATCACCAGTCCGCGCGATCTCAAGGGCAAACGAGTCTCGCTGGGCGCCAAAGGATCGGGAACCTTGGTCCATGCACGCCAAATCCTGGCTGCGTGGAACGTCAAGGAAAGCGACGTGAAGGTCTCATTCCTGCCGTCGGCGATCGCCGCCGACGCCATAGTGGCGGACACTCTCGACGCCTTTTTCGTGGTGGACGGCGCGCCCGTCCCCTCGATTGTCGAGCTTGCAAAAAGGCGCCGGATCACCTTGGTGCCGATCGCCGGCCCAGGTGCCGAGAAGCTTCGCGACGCGAATCATCTGCTCCGTCCGGCGATCATCGGCGCCGACGTCTATGAGGGTGTTTCCGCAGACGTCGCCACCTTGCAAGTCGGGGTCGACCTGATGGTCAGCGCAGGGCTCTCCAATGATTTGGTCTATGGCATCACCAAGGCTCTGTGGCACCCCCATACCGCCATTTTGCTGCGGGACGGGGCGCCGCAAGCCGCCCTCATCACGCCCTCGATGGCGCTCGTCGATATCGCCCGCGCGCTCCACCCCGGCGCCTTGCGCTTCTATAAGGAAACCGGGCTGCTGAATTAGTGCCGAGATGGCCGATCTTTCTCGACATGGTCTATTCAGAACAATTTTTCATATGGCTTGCCCCAGCCGGCCATCAATTCTCAAAACTTTCCGTCAACCAATCCTGCGTTGAAAATTTTTGACGCGTTATCTATCCTTGTTCTATTCCAGATCGAATCATCTTGTTTGAGAGGAACCGAGGACTCGTCTATAATGCTTCAGCGTCCATGCTTGTCGCACAATTCACGGCACAAAATCATCCGCAGTATTAATCAATAATATGTCACAAAACCGCGCACAGCCTATCAAGGCACCATCAAACAAACCATCAAATACTGGTGAATACATGGAACTGACCATACTTATGCCATGCCTAAATGAAGCTGAGACTCTTGCCATCTGTATTGAGAAGGCGCTGAGCTACATCGCGCGGAGTGGCATCGCAGGCGAGGTCCTCGTGGCAGACAACGGGAGCATCGACGGATCGCAAGACATCGCACGCCGTTCTGGTGCTCGTGTGGTTGATGTTGCTGAAAAAGGATATGGCTGCGCTCTGATCAACGGCATTCGCGCGGCCCGTGGGCGTTACGTCATCATGGGGGATGCAGACGACAGCTACGATTTCGTCAATTTGGAACCCTTTGTCGAAAGCCTACGCCAAGGCTACCAATTGGTGATGGGCAATCGGTTTAAAGGCGGCATCAAGCCAGGCGCCATGCCGCCCCTGCACAGATACCTTGGAAATCCGGTGCTGAGTTTCATTGGGAGACTATTCTTTCGAAGCTCCTGCCGAGACTTTCATTGTGGTTTACGGGGTTTCGACCGCGAGGCTATTCTGGGCATCGGCTTGGTGACGCCGGGCATGGAGTTCGCGTCCGAGATGGTCGTCAAGTCGATCATCCACAAGCTGAAGGTCACCGAGGTGGCAACCACATTGTCGCCGGACGGCCGTTCACGCCCTCCGCATTTGCGAAGCTGGCGCGATGGTTGGCGCCACCTTCGCTTCATGCTGCTGTACGCGCCGAGTTGGCTTTTTCTCTATCCCGGGCTTTTCATGGTGTTGGTCGGGCTCGCCGGCAATGCCCTGTTGCTGCCGGGGCCCCGCTCGATTGGAAGCATCCAGCTGGACATTCACACCCTGCTCTATTTGTCAGCTGTATTGGTCGTGGGAGTTCAATCAATCCTATTCTGGATTTATGCCCAGATGTTTGCCATTAGCCAAAAACTTCTGCCGCCGGATCCCCACCTGGAACGTTTCCGGAATATCGTTACCTTGGAAGTGGGGCTGATCGTCGGTGGACTGCTTCTGGTCCTCGGCATTCTCGGGGCTGCGGCTTCGCTTGAGGGATGGAGTCTCGACGCCTTCGGTGCGTTGCATCCACAACAGACTATGAGGTTGGTCATACCCTCGGCCACCGCCATCATTCTGGCGGGTCAGCTTATTTTCGGGTCCTTTTTCCTCAGCGTGCTGGAACTGCGCAGCCCCTGATCCGGAACGATTTTCTCTCTGAAAGCGTTGCGCAAAGATTTTGACGGTTTGCGCAGATGAGAGGCAATGGCGTCATTGCTCCGCCGTTGCCCCTGCAATCCATTCTTGTATCGAGGGAAGGGCGAGAACGGCCTCGACATAGGCGGCGCACACGGGATCCAGAGGCACGCCGTAAGTGTGGAACCGCAACACCACCGGAGCGAACATGGCGTCGGCGTTCGACCAGCGGCCGAACAGGAAGTCCCCTCCCGCGCCGAAGCGTTTGCGGCAATCGGTCCAGATCTCCTGCACCCGGTCGATATCGGCCAAAGCCTCGGCCGGCAGCTCCGGCAAGGGAAGCGTTTGCCCCGCCTCCATGGTGAGATACTGGCGCAATGCGGGAAACCCAGAATGCATCTCGGCGCTGACCGAACGCGCAACAGCGCGCGCGCCTTTGTTTTCCGGCCACAGAGGCACGGCGCAGGCCAATTCCGCGACATATTCGCAAATCGCCAAAGAATCCCAAATAAGCAAGCTGCCGTTTTTCAGCACCGGCACCTTGCCGCTTGGCGAATGAGCCAGGATTTTGGCCTTGCTGTCGGGCCGTCGCAGTTCGATCAACACCTCTTCGAAGGCCAGTCCCGCCTGCTTGAGAGCCAACCACGGCCTGAGCGACCAGGACGACCAGCTTTTGGTACCAATGACGAGGACGAGATTGCCCATGACGGTTCCTTCTCATGGTGGTTTGAGAGGGCATCATAGCGTTGTCGTTCCCGGCGGCAAGACTGGCACGATGCCCCAGAGGTCATATCCCGCCTCGATCCCGTCGCCCCGACGAAAAGGGCAAGATTTCCGATACGCCCCCTTCCCTTGGTCTCCGCTTTTGGCCATTCTGTCGTGCGAGACCGTCACGACCCGTCATGGCCGCCACCGCCATACGACCGCCACGGATCAAGCGCCGCTCGGGGTTAACGTTTGTCCCGAAACGCCGCCGCCATTTCGAGACAAACGTTAAGGGAAGCGAACCGTGCTTGAGCATTTGACCGACGATGGAACGACGACCGCGACACCCATCGTTCCATTGACCCGCGAAAATTGGAAACCATGGGTCGCTGTACAACCCCCTCTTACGCGCATATGGATCGAAAACACCGGTTTTTCCGCCGAAACGGGCAGCATCTGCCTGATACCAGACGAAACGGGAGCCTTGAGCCGCGTTCTTTTCGGACGGGACGACAGCGACCCCTGGTGCTGGGCCTCATTGCCCGCCAAATTGCCCAAGGGAACCTATCGCATCGACGAACAACTTCCGCAGCCGGCGGCCAATTGGGCGAGTCTCGCCTGGGCTTTGGCCTGCTATCGATTTTCCCGCTACCTGGGACGCAAGACGAAAGAGTGGCCAAGCCTGATCTGGCCGGCAACCGCCCAGCGCGACGAGGTGTCCGGCGCTATCGAAGCCCACGGCCTGGCCCGCGACCTGATCAATACGCCCTCGTCCGACATGGGCCCCGAGGAACTCTCCCAAGAAGCCGCCGCGTTCGCCGAGCGCCGGGGGGCCCGACTGCGCACGATTGTCGGCGACGCGCTGTTGCAGGAAAACTTTCCGCTGATCCACGCCGTTGGACGGGCCTCGCCCCGCGCGCCACGCCTCATCGATCTGCTGTGGGGCGATGAGCAGGCGCCCAAAGTCACCCTGGTCGGCAAAGGCGTCTGCTTCGACAGCGGCGGTCTTGATCTGAAAAACGCCTCCAGCATGAAATTGATGAAAAAGGACATGGGGGGCGCGGCCCATGTGCTGGGATTGGCATCCATGATCATCGGAGCCGGATTGCCGGTCCGCTTGCGGGTGCTGATCCCCGCAGTGGAAAACGCTCTGTCGGGAAGTGCCTTCCGCCCCTCCGACGTGCTGAAATCGCGCAAGGGCCTCTCCGTCGAAATCGGCAATACCGATGCCGAGGGACGCCTGATCCTGGCCGACGCCTTGACCGAGGCGGATCGCGAGAAACCCGACCTGTTGATCGATATGGCCACCTTGACCGGGGCGGCGCGAACGGCGCTCGGCCCCGACCTGCCGGCGATGTTCACGCCCCACGACGATCTCGCCGCCGGAATTATGGCCGCCGCCAACGAGGAACACGACCCGGTGTGGCGCCTGCCCTTGTGGAAAAACTACCGGCGCCTGCTCGATAGCAAGATCGCCGACATCAACAACGCCTCCGACAGCGCGCATGCCGGAGCCATTACCGCCGCCTTATTCCTGCAGGAATTCGTTTCGCCGGCGACACAGTGGGTACATTTCGATATCTTCGCCTGGAATCCGACGGCCCGTCCCGGTCGACCGGAAGGGGGCGAGGTCATGGCAATTCGTGCCCTATATCGAATGATCGCACGCCAATACCCCTTATGACGATTGCCGCCGAAGCAAGGCTCGGCTAATTTCGTGTGCGGAATGAAACGGATGGATCATGGGTGTCGATCTCAAGGCAGTTCAAGCTCTCGACCTCTGGCGAGGCGCAATCGTTGAAAGCGTGCGCCGAGAGGCACCCGATTTGTCGGCCCGGCAGATGGCGTTGGTGTTGACGGTTTACTTGACCGCGCCGCCTCACACGGTGCGCGGTCTGGCAACGGCTCTCAACATTTCGAAACCGGCCATCACTCGCGCCCTCGACCGATTGAGCGAATATGGCCTGATCAGGCGCAAGGTCGACGACACCGACCGCCGCAGCGTCTTGATCCAACGCACGGTCAAGGGATCGGTCTTCCTTCGCGAATTCGGCGACATCATCGTCAGCGCCGCCGCCGAAACGCACGCCCCGACTTAGAGTCCCCCTTACGCCTGGCGGGCGTCGATGATGGAGCGACGGATGGCTCTGGTCCGGCTGAACAACTCCTCGAGCTTGTCGCCTTCGCCCCAGCGAATCGCCCGTTGCAACGCCGTCAGATCCTCGGTGAAGCGTTGCAGCACCTCCAACACGGCTTCCCGGTTATTGAGGAAGATATCGCGCCACATCACCGGATCGGAGGCCGCGATTCGCGTGAAATCGCGAAAGCCCGAGGCTGAGAATTTCACCACTTCCTGCTGCAAGCTGGTTTCCAGGTCGGTGGCCGTTCCAACGATGGTGTAAGCGATCAGATGCGGCAAATGCGACGTGATCGCCAGCACCTGATCGTGGTAGCTGGCCTCCATGATTTCCACCGTGCTACCGGCCGCTTCCCAAAGGGCGACCATTTTCTTGATCGCCCCCTCATCGGTGCCGGCCGGCGGCGTCAGGATGCACCACCGGCCCTGAAACAGTTCGGGAAACCCCGCCGTCGGACCGGAATGCTCGGTGCCGGCGATCGGATGTCCGGGCACGAAATGCACACCGGCGGGCAGTAAGGGGCCGACGTCGCGCAACACGGCCATCTTCACCGATCCGACATCGCTGACGATGGCCCCGTTCTTCAGATGAGGGGCGATTTCAGCGGTCAGGTCCGCGAAGGTACCGACCGGCGTGGCCAGAACCACCAGATCAGCATCTTGAATGGCATCGGCGACAATGCCCGTGGCGGCATCGACGATCCCCAGTTCAACGGCGACGGCCCGGTGTTCGGGATTGGACTCCAGCGTCACCAAACGATCGGCCAATCCGTCGCGCTTGATCACCCGCGCCAGCGACGCCCCGATATGGCCGATGCCGACGATAACAACCTTATCGAATAGCTTCGCCATCACGCCCCCCGGAATTCCTGAAACGCGGCCACCACCGCTTGCATTTCGTCGTCGCGTCCGATGGTGATCCGCAAATAGTCGGGCAATCCGTAAGACCGCATGGGCCGCACGATGATTCCCTTGCCGCGCAAATGCAAATCGGCCGCCGCCGCGTTCTGGCCGGCTGTTTTGGGAAAGCGCACCAAGACGAAATTGGTGACGCTCGGAACCGACTCAAGACCGAGAAGGCCGAGTTCCCGCACGAACCACTCCCGCCAATAGCTGTTGTGACGGAAAACAAGATCGGCGAAATCGACGTCTTCAATCGCCGCCTGCCCAGCCGCCAAGGCCGCCGATGCGACATTGAAGGGGCCGCGAATGCGATTGAGCACGTCGGCCACGGCCGGCGGGCAATAGGCCCAACCGAGTCGAAGTCCGCCCATGGCGTAAATCTTTGAAAAGGTCCGGGTCATCACGACATTGTCGCCGGCCTCGACCATGTCGACACCGGCGCTGTAATCGTTGCGGTCGACGAACTCGGCATAGGCGGCATCGATTACCAACAAGACATGGTCGGGCAAACCGTTGCGCAACCGTTTCATTTCCGCAACAGACAGATAAGTGCCGGTCGGATTGTTGGGATTGGCGACGAACACGATCTTTGTCCGTTCGGTCACCGCCGCCAACAACCGGTCAACCGAGGTGGTCAGATTGACCTCGTCGGCGGCCACCGGTGTCGCGCCACTGGCCTTGGCGTCGATCGGATAAATCAGGAAGCCGTACTGACTGTGCAGGACCTCGTCACCAGGTCCGGCATATCCGCGCACCAGCAACTGCAACAATTCGTCCGAACCGGCGCCGCAAACGATTCGATCGGCGTTCAAACCGAAGCGCGCTGCCAACGTCAGTCGCAAATCCGCAGCACTGCCGTCCGGATAGCGGTGCATCCCCACGGCCTCAGCCTGGTAAGCGGCGACAGCCTTGGGACTGGGGCCCAAAGCGCCTTCATTGGAGGCCAGTTTGATCACGCGGTCGAATCCGGTCAGCTTGGATTCGCCGCCGGCATAGGGCGTGATGTCCATGATGCCGGGACGGGGAGAGGGAGAGGTCATCTTTGTTCTTCTTAAGGTTAGGGTCTCAGTCGGTCAGATCTTCAGGGCGAAATGGAGCGGGATAACCGCCCAGCACAACAGCGCGCAGCACCGGCTGCTTACGCTCGACCAAGCGGGCGATGCGCCAGTCTTCGGCCGTCAAATGGCCGGAGACTTCCACCAGATGCAGCCAGTTCTCCTCGGTGCGCTGAGTCGCCGCCAGCAATGTCGGCTCGATGCCGGCCGCCGAAAGAACGGACCGCAACCGCGCCCGGCTGATGTCGGGCGTGGTTTCCATCGCCAACCACGACCGGTCGTAGCCGGTGGGCTCCAGAGCCATGCATCCGATGGCCAAGGCCTCCAGCCCGTCGCCGCGTCCCGGACCAGGGCCGGCGAACGGCAAGCGGGCGATGACGCGCGGCAAATCGGGACTATCGCCCATCAGGCTGATCCACCACGCCTCGGTATCTTCCCGATCGGGCATCGGCATAATACCTACCGTGGCGCTGCCTTCGGCAACCGCACGGGTCACCTGTCCCGGCGAACGCAACGCCGTGACCGGCAAAATCGCGCCGAAATGATCGCGGGCCAACTCCAGGTAACCGGCGCCGCGATCGGGCATGAACACCGCCACCGAGACGGTTCCCTGCACGCCGAGCATCCCGCCGATGATTTCTCGCCAAATCCTCACCAGGGAAATTTTCGGGAAGTCGCCATGATGCCGAGAAACCAACCGGCGGAGAATTTCCGCTTCGCGCCCCGGCCGCAGCAGAGCGGCGTTTTCGACACCTTTGACCGCGCCAACCCGTTCGACCACGGCTGTCCGCTGCATCAACAGATCATGCAAGGCATCGTCGATGCGGTCGATCTCCTGCCTGAGATCATCGAGGGTGTTCTCGCTCGCCATGGTCGAATCCACTTAAATCCAAAGTAGGGTCGCAGCCCGAAGTGACGTAGTAGTAGCCGAATCCCTTGGCAAAATCCAATCGTCCATCATGCCTTCTCTCCCTTGGACTTGCCAACTCACTCTTCGTCGCCGTCGATCACCTGTCGGGCGGTGTCCCAGGAAAACCCGGCCCGGCCCAAAGCCGCCAGATCACGATCGCGGTACTCGGAGCGCTGATCGGGCGATCGAAAAGGGCCGAGACGCCGGCGGCGCGCGTAGGCCTCCGCAGCCGCCTGATCGAACGTCTGATCCGCCTCGGCGAAGTCCTGCGCCAAACCATCGATCGCGCGATCGATCACCTCCGTCGCCACGCCGCGCCGCGCCAAATCCTGGCGAATCGCGCGTTGCGAACATCCTCGGCGCAGAAGGGTCCGGCTTTTTCCATCGGCATAGCGCTGATCATCGAGCAATCCGGCGGCCTGATAGCGGTTCACCAGATCGGCGACCAGCGCGGCCCCTTCCGCTGGATCGTCCCCATGCAGCTTTGCCGCCCGATCGACACGACGCAACAGAACGCGGCGCAAGGTCTCCGCCGACGCGGAAAACCGTTCCAAATAGAAAAGAGCGGCGTTTTCGAGAGAGCTTTTCGATATCCGCTTCGGTGGTCGGGGCTTGCTCATCGGCTCAGCATAGCGCAGATTTCCGGTCACCATGACAATGATCGATCCTCCCTCCCCCCGTTTCCACGCCACGAATCCGCCAGCGATCGGGCCGCGCCACCTCGGCGCCATCAATTGGCTGGGCCTGTGGACCCTGACCTCCAAAGAAGTGCGGCGCTTCGTCAAAGTCTATTTCCAGACCATTGTCGCGCCGGTGGTCACCACCTTGATGTTCCTGGCGATCTTCGCGCTGGCCATCGGCAAGGCCTCCGTCGACGTCGGCGGCGTTCCCTTCGCCCAATTTCTCGCCCCCGGCCTGATCATGATGGCGATGACCCAGAACGCCTTCGCCAATACCTCGTCTTCGCTGATCATCGCCAAGGTCCAGGGCAATATCGTCGACGTCCTGATGCCGCCGTTGTCCCCGCTCGAACTGACATTGGCCTTTGCGCTCGGCGGCATCATTCGCGGTCTCGTCGTCGGGTTGGCCGTCGCATTGGCCATGGCCTGCTTCGTCCATCTGCCGCTCACCCACCCTCTCAGCATCCTCTATCACGCCATCATGGCGTCGCTGATGCTCTCGCTGCTGGGCATGATCGGCGGCATCTGGGCCGACAAATTCGATCATATGGCGGCAGTGACCAATTTTATCGTGACGCCGCTCTCCTTTCTGTCCGGCACCTTTTATTCCATCGACAGACTTCCCGAAGGGTTCCACCTCTTCGCCCTGGCCAACCCCTTTTTCTATATGATCGACGGCTTCCGCTATGGCTTCATCGATCATGCGGACGGCGCCCTCGGCCTCGGCGTCACGGTGGTCGCCGCCGCCAATCTCTTCTTAGGAATAATCGCCTATCAGATGTTCAAAACCGGATACAAGCTCAAGGCTTAAAGAGCCCACGAAACGCCGGACGCGCGGAAAGGCGCCAACCCTTTCCCGCTCGACATCAATACTTTATCAATAGCTTCGTTGACATTTGTTGCGAAGGCGTCGATATTCTGCCGCTTTCCGTGAGCGCGGCCCCCTTTTTTGGCGCCCACTTTGCGTTCGGGAGAGTGCTGTGATTTCTGCCGTTATGCCGTCCTATTCGCGCACCGACATCGTCTTCGACAGAGGCGAGGGACTGTATCTAGTCGCGACCGATGGCCGACGATATCTGGATTTCGGATCCGGCATCGCCGTCAATTCGCTTGGCCACGCCCATCCTCATCTGGTCGCCGCACTGAAGGCGCAGGCCGAGAAATTGTGGCACTGCTCCAATCTCTACCGAGTCGCCGGGCAGGAAAAAGTGGCCAGCCGGCTGATCGCGCACAGCTTCGCCGACACCGTTTTTTTCTGCAATTCCGGCGCCGAAGCGATGGAAGGCGTGATCAAACTGGTCCGTAAATACCAGTATGAAACGGGCCATCCCGAGCGCTACCGCCTGGTCGTGGCCAAGGGCGCCTTTCACGGACGGACCTTGGGCACGCTGGCCGCCGGCGGGCAGGAAAAGCATTTGAAGGGCTTCGGCCCCGTTGTCGATGGATTCGACCGGGTCCCCTATAACGACATCGCCCAGTTGCGCGCCGCCATCGGCCCTCAAACCGCCGGGATCTTGATCGAGCCGATTCAGGGCGAGGGCGGCATCATGCCGGCCAAACTCGATTATCTGCGGGCCTTGCGCGCCATCGCCGACGAATTCGGCATCTTGCTGGCGATGGATGAAGTGCAGACCGGCAACGGCCGCACAGGCAAGCTCTATGCCCATGAATGGGCCGGTATCGCGCCGGACGTTATGGGAACAGCCAAGGGTCTCGGCGGCGGCTTCCCGGTCGGGGCCATCCTGGCCACCGAAAAGGCCGCGGTCGGCATGACCGCGGGAACCCACGGCAGCACCTTCGGCGGAAATCCTTTGGCCATGGCGGCGGCCGACGCGGTCCTCGACATTCTGCTCGCCGACGGCTTCCTCGACCATGTCCAACAAATGGGCGCTTTGTTATGGGAAACGCTGGGCCAACTGGTCAAAGCGCATCCGCAGGTGTTGGTAGATCAGCGCGGCGCCGGTCTGCTTCAGGGCCTCAAATGTAAAGTGCCAAACACCGCGCTCTCCAATGCGCTGATGACCAATGGCCTGTTGGCCGTCGGTGCCGGCGACAATGTGGTGCGCTTGGTCCCTCCGTTGATCGTTGAACCGGCGCATATCGCCGAGGCCGCCGCCATCATCGACAAAAGCTGCAAAGAATTGGCGTCTTGAATGAGTGCGCTCAAGCATTTCCTCGATCTTGATCGATTCGACACGGCAACGCTCCGGCGCATCCTGACGCTGGGCAAAGCCTTCAAAAACGGCACCTCGGAATATGGGGCCCGACCGCTAGAGCATCGTATCCTGGCGATGATCTTCGAAAAGCCGTCGACCCGGACGCGCGTTTCCTTTGACGCCGGCATGCGCCAGTTGGGCGGTGAAACCATCTTGCTCAGTCACAATGACACACAGTTGGGTCGGGGCGAGACCATCGCCGACACGGCCCGCGTGCTGTCGCGCTATGTCGACGCGATCATGATCCGCACCGATGCCCCCGCCAAACTGACCGAGCTCGCCGCCTATGCCACGGTGCCGGTGATCAACGGGCTGACTGACGACACCCACCCCTGCCAGGTTATGGCCGATGTGATGACCTACGAGGAACATCGCGGCCCCCTGGAGGGAAAGGTGGTGGCCTGGAGCGGCGACGGAAACAATGTGGCCGCCACCTGGATTCAAGCGGCGGCACATTTCGGTTTCGAGATGCGCCTGGCCTGCCCCCCCGACTTGATGCCCGCGACGAAAGCCGTCGACTGGGCGAGAAGCAAAGGGGCCCGGATCATCCTGACCACCGATCCTGTTGAAGCGGTCAGTGGCGCCGACTGTGTGCTGACCGACACGTGGACATCAATGGGCTGCACCGACGCCAACCGTCCGAAATTGCTGGCCCCCTTCCAGGTCAACGAAGCCTTGATGGCGCGCGCCAAGGCGGATGCCGTCTTTATGCATTGCCTGCCGGCGCACCGGGGTGAGGAAGTGACCGACCCGGTCATGGATGGGCCGCAATCGCTGGTCTGGGACGAGGCGGAGAATCGCATGCATGTGCAAAAAGGCGTTCTGACGTGGTGTCTGCTGTGATCGCCGAGACGCGTGATCACAGTCAACCCTTTCTCATTGACGCCGGCGCTTTTCGCGGCCGCGTGGTACGCCTAGGTCCGGCGATCGACGGCGTTCTGGCCGGGCACGACTACCCCCAGGCGGTCGCCTCTCTTCTCGCCGAAACCCTGGCCTTGACGGCGACATTGGCCGGCGCGCTCAAGTTCGAAGGTATTTTCACGCTTCAGATCCAAGCCGATGGCGCCATCCCGCTGATCGTCGCCGACGTCACCAGCACCGGCGATCTTCGGGGCTATGCCCGCTTCGACGCACCGAAACTGGAAAAAGCTTTGGCGAGAAGAGGCCCCACGGTCCCCCGCCTCCTCGGCAAAGGACATCTGGCGTTTACCATCGACCAGGGCCCCGACACGGATCGTTATCAAGGTATCGTCGCATTGAGCGGCGACAGCCTGGCCTCTTGCGCGCACCGCTATTTCGAACAGTCGGAACAGTTGGAAACCGCGTTCAAATTGGCCGTGTGCCCCCCCCAAGACGACGCCGGCTGGCGGGCCGCGGCAATGATGATCCAGCGAATGCCGGTTGGACCGCAAAGCCCGATCTTCACCGCCGAAGAGGCCGCCGAATCGTGGAACAGGGCGGTCATCTTGATGGACAGCGCCCGCGAAAACGAATTGCTCGGCCCAGACATCAGCGTTGAGACCCTGCTCTACCGCCTTTATCACGCCGAAGGACTGCAACTGCACGAATCCCGCACCCTTGCCGCGCGGTGCCGTTGCTCGGCGGAAAGGGTCACCGGCACCTTGAAATCCTTCCCGCGAACGGAAGTGGAATCGATGCGCGATGACAAAGGCGATGTGGTTGTGGTTTGCGAGTTCTGCAAATCGCGCTATGTCTTTGCGGATGAGGATCTGGATCGACTGTACCAATCCTGATCCTTTGTTTTCGATCGTTCCTCCATCTGTCAGCCAGCGAGTAATCCGCCATGTCCTTGCGCCGCCTTGCCCTGATGATCGGTTTTTGCACCCTTCTTGCCGCCTGCTCGACATCCAGTCCGCCGATGCAGCGCTTTCCGGAATTGACCTTCCGTAATATCCCGCCCGTACAGTTGGATATCGGGCGCATCGAAGTGGTTCCGCAGTATCAGCCGCCGGCCCAGGCGCCGCATATCGAATCCGACATGCCCGTATCGCCGGAAAACGCGGTGAAACGCTGGGTGCAAGATCACCTGCAACCGATTGGCCGCAATGGCACGCTCCGCGTCGTCATCCGCGACGCCTCGGCCACGGAGCTGAATTTCAAGACCGACAAGAGCTTTACCGGCATGTTCAAGAAGGAACAGGCTGGTCAGGTCGATATGTCGGTCGACGTCGCTCTGCAGATGCTGGACGAACGCCAGTTCGTCATCGCGGAAGTGACCGGCCAGCAATCGCGCAGCCATACCGAACTTGAGGGTATGAAGCTCAACGAACGCGACAAACTGCTCTATGACATGGTTGAAGATCTGATGAAAGGTCTCAACAAAGAAGTCGACGGCAAGATCCGCGCCACGTTCGGAAACTGGCTGGGCGCCCGCTGACGTCCGCAACGGCCTTAAGGGGCCGGCTGGAAATAAAGGCCTCATTTCCGGACGGCTCCTTACAACAACAGTATTGACCTAAAAACCACGATGTCGGCATCGTCGGCGAGGCCTGAGTCCCGTCGACGATGTGAATTGTTGATTGTTATTGTCTTGTTCTGTCGACGCCGTCCTCAAACAAGGACTGACCGCCGGTCCGCAACGCGTTAAGGTTCAGCCTTCACCGAATGCTAGAGAGAGAGTGATTCGGCATGCTGAAATCTATCGCGAACAGTCTCCTGCTCCGATTTCTGGTGTCGATCAATATGTTGGTGATCGCGCTCATCGTCTCGGCGGCGATCGCGCTCGGCGTCACCTTCCGCCAGGAATCTCTTTCGAATCTCGCCGCCAAAGCCGATTTAAGCAGCGGCCTCGTCTCGGGAAGCTTGTCCAGCGCGCTATGGGCGTTCGATCGCACCAATGGCGAGGATATCCTCAAGACCTTGGCCGCGACCGACCCTGATTATGTCGGCAGCATCGTCTATGATCAATATGGCGCCGTCTTCGCAAAGAATGGCCTCATTGCGCAAAACCCGGCCGGACTGATCGTCGAAAAGCGGCAGATCTTTCATTCCTCGAACAACAAAGTCGAACCGATCGGCAGCATCGAGATTCGGCTCAGCCCCACCAAGTCCGACCAACTGCTTGCCAGCCACATGACCAGCCTCGTCGAAGCCTCCATCCTGGCTTTGATGGCCATCAGCCTCTTGTTGTTCGCCGCCGTCAAATCCGTCATCCGCCCCATCACGGCGATCACCAAAGCGATGACCTCGCTCAGCAGCGGAGCTGTCGACACGCCCATTCCCGGCTTGGATCGAAAAGACGAGATTGGGGTTATGGCGACCTCTCTCGACATCTTCAAGCGGAACGCCGCCGAGACCCAAGCGCTGATCATGCGGGAAGCCTTGGCGGAAAAGCGGCTCTTCCTGGCCCAAAGGCAACTGGTCGACGCCATCGAAAGCATTGCCGACGCCATCGTCGTCTTCGATGCGGACGATCGGCTTGTCACCTGCAACGGCGAATATCGCCGGCTCTTCGCGAAACTCGGACTCGACCTCGCACCTGGCTCCCCGAAAGAAATGGTGCTCGACGCCTACCGCGACAGCAGTTTCTTCGACACCCATGACGAAACGTTCGACGCCTGGGCGGCCGTGCGAGTCCTCGAATATCGGACGGGTTCCGGCCAAGCCGTCCCTTTGCGCACCGCCGACGGCCGGTGGCTCCTCAGACGCGTGTTCCGCACGCAGGACGAGGGATCCGTCATCGTCTGGTCCGACATCACCGAGATGAAAAGCCGGGAAGAGGAATTGCAGAGGCTGCAACGCCATTCCCAACTCATTTTGAATTCCGTCGGCGAGGGCATCCTCGGGCTCGACGCCCAGGGTGTCGTGACCTTCGCCAACTGGATGGGCGGCACCCTCTTGAAAATGAATGTCGAGGAGATGATCGGGCGCGACTTCCTCGATTTCCTGAATAGGGATGCACCGGATAGCGCCGCCGCATCCGTGGTCCGCAGCGCCTACCGCGATGGCGTCGCCGTCAATGTCAAGGACGCCCTGTTCCGCCGCTCCGATGGCGAGATCTTTCATGTCGAATTTCTTGCCGCGCCCATTTTAGAGCGTGAAACCGTCACCGGGGCCGTCGTGGTCTTCCGCGACGCCACCTTACGCTTACGATACGAAGCCGGGCTCGCCGACCAGCAACACGAATTGGAACGCCAAGTGGCGGAACGAACAGCCGAGCTTCGCCATGAAATCGATGTCCGCACAAAAACGGATGTGGCGCTGCGCGCGTCGCAAAAACGGCTGAAGGGAATCACCGACAATCTGTTCGAAAGCGTTCTGGTCATCGATCGCGGCGGGCAACTCGCTTTTGCCAATCTCTCGGCGCGCCGGATGCTGGGATGCGACGCTATCGTCGGCGATATCGAAGGCTATCCGCTCGACCAACTGGTCATGCTGCGAGAGGGCTCCCAGGATGTGGGGTTCGCCGGGTCGCCGTGGCAACGGGCGATTCTGGAAGGCGTCCCCCTGCGCAACGACGATGCCCAATTCATCACGTCGTCCGGGAAGATCTTTTCCGTCGCCTATGCGTGTTCGCCGCTGACCGATGATGATGGCCGGCGCGCCGCCATTATTTCCTTTCGGGACATCGCCGCGCTGAAGCAGGCTCAGTGCGACGCCCTGCAGGCGTCCCGATTGGCCACGGTCGGCCAATTGGCCGCCGGCATTGCTCACGAAATCAACACGCCGGTCCAATATGTCGGCGACAATCTCGTCTTTATCGGCAAGGCGCTCGACAAATTGAAGGGCCTGCTTGAAACCAGCCATGATCTTGCCACAGCCGCCGCGGTGATTCCGTCACTGACCGAAGTCGCGGCGCGGTTTGCCTCCGCGGCAACGGCCGCCAAGCTTCCGTTCCTGCTGCAAGAGGTCCCCGTCGCCATCACGGAATCGCAGGACGGCATCAGCCAGATCGGACGCATCGTGCTGTCGATGAAGGAATTTTCGCATCCGGGAACCAACACCAAAACCACGACCGACATCAATCGGGCCTTGGAAAGCACGCTGACCGTATCGCGCAACGCCTGGAAATCGGCGGCTGTGATCGAAAAAGATTTCGCCCCGTCCCTTCCCCCGGTCCTGTGTCACGCCGGAGAAATGAACCAGGTCTTTTTGAACCTCATCGTCAATGCGGCTCAGGCGATCGAGTCCTCGGGCAAGCCGCTTCCCGGCAAGATCACCGTCTCCACCAGACAAGACGATGACTTTGTGGTGATCCGAGTGGAAGACAGTGGCACCGGCGTGCCCAGCGCCTTGCGCGACAGAATTTTCGATCCCTTTTTCACCACCAAGGAGGTCGGCAAGGGAACCGGCCAAGGCTTGGCCATTTGCCGGGATGTCGTGGTCATCAAGCATGGCGGAACCCTGAGTATCGAGGGATCTGAAGGCGAGGGTGCGGTCTTCATAATCCGCCTGCCGATCGACAGCGGCAACAATCAGGAGGACGAAATCCTGTAGCCGGCTCTTGACAGGACTATTGGTTCTTGCCTTGCCCATCACAGCCGCTATTCTGCCCGGCTATTTCCAGAACAGGCTGACGAGGATGGATTTTCAAACCTTCGCCTGGGTGGCTCAGGACGGACTGACGACGGGCACGATTTACGCGCTGATTTCGCTCGCTCTCGTCATGATCTTCGCCGTTACCCGCATTATTTTCGTGCCGCAAGGTGAATTTCTGTCCTTTGGCACCCTGACGCTCGCCTGCCTGCAGGAGGGGCGTTTTCCGGGAACGGTTTGGCTCCTTTTGGCGTTCGCCCTGTTGGCGTCGCTGGCCGAACTCGTCGACGTCCATCGTCGGTCCCCGTCCCTGCGCGACACACTCCTGCGGTCGCGATCACTTCTCTTCACTCTTGGCGTGCCGTTAGCGATCGCCGCCGTTGTCTGGGCCGTCTCCGGCCACCCCATTCCATTTCTGCTCCAGGTGGTCCTGACCCTGGCGATTGTGACGCCGATGGGCCCTCTTCTCTACCGCTTCGCCTTTCAGCCGGTGGCCAGCGCGTCGGTTTTGCTTCTCCTCATCATCTCCGTGGCAATTCATGTCGCTTTGACCGGTCTCGGACTTCTGTTCTTCGGCGCCGAAGGGGCGAGGACAAGCGCCTTCACCGACGGCAGCATCACATGGGGCGACATCGATATCCCCTTGCAGAATGTCTGGGTCATCGGCTCCTGCCTGGCCGCCATTCTGGTGCTGTATCTCTTTTTCGGTCGGACGATTTACGGCCGCGCCTTGCGCGCCACCGCCTTCAACCGCACCGGGGCGCGACTGGTCGGCATCAGCCCCAATCTGGCCGGCGCCTTGACCTTCACGCTGGCGGCGGCGCTTGGCGCTCTGTCCGGCGTTCTGATCGGGCCGATCACCACGATCTACTACGATTCGGGCTTTCTCTCCGGGCTCAAGGGTTTCGTCGGCGCCATCATCGGGGGCATGGCCAGCTATCCTCTGGCCGCGGCCGGAGCCATCCTGGTTGGCCTGATCGAGGGATTTGGCTCGTTCTGGGCCAGCGCTTACAAGGAGGTCATCGTTTTCACGCTGATCATTCCCGTGCTGCTTTGGCGTTCCTTCAAAGATCCGCACCGGGAGGAAGACTGATGAAGAGCAACCGCGTCGTCCTCCTGGTTCTCTTGGCTCTGCTCGCCTTGGCGCCCGCGCTGCTGCCGCCGTTCTACGTAACGCTGTTGAATTATGTCGGCCTGTTCAGCATCGTCGCCCTTGGTCTCGTCTTGCTGACCGGCGTCGCCGGATTGACCTCTTTTGGCCAGGCGGCCTTCTGCGGAATCGGCGCCTACGCCACCGCGGTTCTCACCACACAGTTCGGCCTCTCACCGTGGCTGGCGCTCATCGCCGCCCTCGCCATCACCGGCGTCGTCGCGCTGTTGATCGGCGCGATCACCCTTCGCCTGGGCGGTCATTATCTGCCGCTCGCCACCATCGCCTGGGGCATCAGCCTTTACTACCTGTTCGGCACGCTGCCCGGGTTGGGGCAATTCACCGGCATCGCCGATCTGCCCGCCCTGACCCTCTTCGGTCTGCCGCTGAAGAGCGAACGGTCTTACTATTACCTGATCTGGGCCGCCACGCTGGCCTCGCTCCTGGTGACGCACAACTTCCTGACCTCGCAACCCGGCCGCATCGTCCAGTCCCTGAACGGCACGGCCTCGATGGCCCAGGCGTTCGGCGCCAACACCGCGCGCATCAAGATGCAGGTCTTTTTGTATGCGGCCCTTCTGTCCTGCCTGTCGGGCTGGCTCTACGCCCATCTGCAGCGCTATGTGAATCCGACTCCTTTTTCCGTCAATGCCGGCATCGAATATCTGTTCATGGCGGTGATCGGCGGTACCGGCGGCGTGTGGGGCGCCGTGGTCGGCGCCGCCATCGTCACCTTCCTCAGACAGATCTTGCAAGACGCGCTCCCGGCCCTGCTGGGGCGATCGGGTCAGTTCGAAAGCATCGTCTTCGGAACCTTGATCGTGGTGATGCTGCATCGGGCCCGACTGGGGGTCTGGCCACTGATCAAAGCGATGTTGCCGTCCCCCCCGCGATCGCAAAGAGTCGAACCACTCGACATTCCCCAGCGCCCGCGCCGTGAACATGGGGAGGGTAAGCTCGACGGCCTGCACACCGAAGCGATTCTCCTCGATGTTCGGGATCTTTCGAAGAATTTCGATGGATTGCCGGCCGTCCAGAACATCAGTTTTCAGGTTCGGGTTGGGGAAATCGTCGGCCTGATCGGTCCCAATGGCGCCGGCAAGACCACGACCTTCAATCTCATCAGCGGCGCCTTGGCGACCAGCAGCGGCACGGTCGAACTCAACGGTCACGTCATTTCCAATCGCGAACCCTATGAGATTGCCGAATTCGGTCTGGCCCGTACCTTCCAGCATGTCAAATTGGTGCCGGACCTCACGGTCCTCGACAATGTCATGCTGGGTGCCTGGTTGCGCCGCAAGGATGGGTTCATCCGCTCCTGCCTGCGTCTGGAGCGGAAAAACGAAGCTCTGAGCCGTCGCGAAGCGACCCGTCAGATCGAACGCATCGGGTTGCAGGATCACATCGACACGCTGGCCGGCAATCTTCCGCTGGGCCATCAGCGGCTGGTCGAAATCGCCCGCGCCTTGATGGCCAACCCGCTGCTGCTGCTGCTCGACGAGCCGGCTGCGGCTCTCCGTCATAAGGAACAAGAGCGGCTCTTCATGCTGCTCGAACAGCTCCGCTCGGAAAAGATGACCATTCTTCTGGTGGAACATGACATGGATTTTGTCATGAGGCTGGCCGATCGCATCGTCGTCATGGAAACGGGACAGAAGATCGCCGAAGGCCTGCCGGCGGCCATCCAACGGAATGAACAGGTCCAGAATTCCTACCTGGGATGCGCGGTATGACCGGTAATTTGTTGGAAATTCGCAATCTTTCCGTCCGCTATGGACGGGTCGAAGCCGTCAGCGGCCTGTCGCTCGGCGTCGCCGCCGGTTCGATCACCTCGGTCATCGGCCCCAACGGCGCCGGTAAGACGACAACGCTGGGCGCCATCATCGCGCTGCTTCCGGCGCAAGGCGAAATCCTGTTCGACGGCGAACCCATCGACCATCTGGACGTCGAGGAGCGCGTGGCGCGCGGCATGTGCCTGGTGCCCGAAAAACGCGAGCTCTTTTCCCAGATGTCGGTGAAAGACAATCTGGATCTGGGCGCCTTCCTCCGCTACCGGCGCCACGACAAAACCATCGGGCGCACCCTCGATAGGGTGTTCGCGCTGTTTCCACGCCTCAAGGAACGGCGGGGACAGATGGCCGGAACGCTCTCGGGAGGGGAACGCCAGATGCTGGCCATCGGCCGCGCCCTGATGGCCGAGCCAAGGCTATTGATGCTGGACGAGCCAAGCCTAGGTCTTGCCCCGCTGATTACCGCTGAGATTTTCCGGACCGTCGAGACATTGCGCGACGAAGGCGTGTCGATTCTCCTGGTCGAACAGCAAGCCCGGGCGGCGCTGCGGATTTCCGATTTCGGCTATGTGCTGGAAACAGGCGGCATCGCCCTCGCCGGCCCTGCCTGCGTCCTGGCCGACGATCCGCGCGTCATCGAAAGCTATCTCGGCGCCACGACCAACGATATCGATTCGATTCGCCGCACACTGTAGAAAATAACGCCATCATTGCAGGGCCTAAAGGCCTGGAAGAAAAGAAAACGGTGGCACCGGCCTTAAGTGCCGGCAACCGTTCTCACTATGACATTTTTCTCCCTCTCCTCGACGCTGGCGCATGCCAGAAACTTCCCCGGTTGCCCGAGGGCCGCGCAGGAAACCTCATTCATGGCATCTGTGAGCCGCGAAGCGGCATCGGCGTTTATCTGTGATCCTCGAAGACTGCTCAATTCCCCAAGAATTTCGTCGCTTTACACCGCAGCGGAGCGGCGGACGCCGGCCCTTAAGGCCGGCGCCACTTTTCATCCAGAGCGAGTCGGCCACCGGCCGGTGTTCAACTCGCAATGACGATTTCCCATCCTTACTGAGCGTCGAGAACCTTCCACTTCCCTTCGCGGATGGTGACCATGACCCGCGAACGCTCATCCAACCCCGAATGGTCCTGTTCGGTCATGTTGAACACGCCATGGGTGCCGACCAGATTTTTGGTGTGCTCCAGAGCGTCGCGCAACCCCCGCCGGAATTCGACGGTTCCCGGCTGGCCCTTTTTCAACGCCTCGGGAATCGCGTTGGCGATCAGCAGCCCGGCATCCCAGGCGTGACCGCCGAATGTGCTGCGCGAACCGAACTTGGCTTCATATTTGGTGACATAATCGGCCGCCACCGCGCGAACCGGATTGGCGGAATCGAGTTGTTCAAAAACCAGCATCGGCCCGACCGGAAGCAATGCGCCCTCGACATCCTTGCCACCGACTCGGAGGAAATCGGGATTGGCGGCGCCGTGGGTCTGATAAATACGCCCTTTGTAATTGCGTTTCGCCAATTCGCTCTGCGGTAACGCCGCCGGCGTGCCCGATCCGGCGATCAGCACGGCATCGGGCTTGGTCGACACAATCTTGGCGATCTGACCGGTTACGCTCTGATCGACGCGGTTATAGCGTTCGCTGGCCCGGATGGTGATCCCCGCCGCTTCCGCCGCCGTTTGAAACACCGCCCACCACCCCTCGCCATAAGGGTCGGCGAAACCGATGAAGGCGGCTGTCTTGATGCCAGCGGCCTTCATGTTCTGGATAATGGCGGTCACCATCAAACGATCGTTCTGGGTGGACTTGAAGATCCATTTGGTCTTGGCATCCGTCGGATCGATCAACAACGCCGGCGCCCCCATCGAAACGACGGGAGTCTCGCCTTCGACGGCGGCCTCGCGCATCGCCAGCGTGGTGATCGTGGTGGAGCCGATGACGGCGTCGACCTTGTTTTCAGAAATAAGCTTCTTGATGTCCTTGACCGCTGTGGTGGTGTCGGTCGCGTCGTCGAGAACGAAATAATTGACCTTCTGCCCGGCGATCGTCGTCGGCATCAAGTCCACGGTGTTCTTTTCCGGTATGCCCAATGACGCCGCCGGCCCGGTCGCCGACACCACGACACCGATATTGATGTCAGCCAAAACGGGCGTACACCACAGGCCCGCCGCCGCCAGAGTTCCCAACAACAGTGTCTTACGCGTCATCTCTTGCTCCCCCCATATTTCCGGGACGCATGGCAAGGCGCCAAGCCCCCGATCATCCGTCTCGCGGCTCGATGTCATGCGAGCGTCTCGCGGAATATAGTTGCGGCCGACGGACCAGGAAAGCATTTCTCTAACGTCGACCCAAGAAGCCGAAGACATCGTCGCCTTGATCGCGCCTCCGTCGATTTATTTAAAGACTGTAATAAATGGTTCCCGACCGGGAGGGGCCTGTATAATGGATGTCCAACGGCGGGTGACCCATTTTGGAAATGTCGGATCAAGAGGTATTTCGCGTGCAGACATGCCTTATCGTTGAAGACTCCGCGCTGTTGCGTCGAATTTTCAGCAAGATGCTGCGGCATCTTGGGTTTGCGACACTCATGGCGGCCAACGTCAAGGAAGCGCAGGAGCTTTGCGCGACCGCCTTGCCCGACTTGGCGCTCGTCGACTGGAATCTGCCCGACAAGGACGGCATCGATCTTGTGCGGTTTGTCCGGGAATTGCTGGGCGGCGAACGCCCAAAAGTCATGATGTGCACCATCGAGAACAGTCCATCCCATATCGAGAAAGCCTTGGCGGCGGGAGCGGACGAATATCTGATGAAGCCGTTTTCAATCGACATGCTGGAATCCAAGCTGGCCGCCCTTGGTTTTATGATGGAAACCGAAACCGGCGCTTCATCGGACATCCAAGAGGCGCTCGGCGGCGCAACGCAAACGCGCGTTCGGCGGCATCTGTCGCGACTGGCGATCACCGCGATGGCCATGGGCGATCGGGAGGTTCGAAAATTCGAACCGGGCAGCATCTTCTTCCGGCAAGGTGACGCGCCCGATTTCGCCTATGTCCTGATGTCGGGAACGGTTCAGATTTCCATCGATCGGGCCGGGATGTCGATGGTCTTGGGTGAGATGAAGCCGTTCGAAATGTTCGGCGAATTGACCTTGCTGGAAAACACCTCCCGCGCCGTGACGGCGACGGCCATCGAGGCCTGCGAAGTGATCCGCATCACCATGGATCATCTTCAGAGCGAGTTGGACAAGCTGAGTCCGTTCATGCGCAACTGGGTCGATTCGCACAGCGAACATTTGATATTCCTGCTCTCCAAGCTCGCCAACACGGATTTCTGAGCCGCATCCTTGGGTATGCAGTAAGATCCATCCCGACTATCCATCTTGGAAGATGTGGGATGAACGAATCGTCACAAAAGGAGCTCTCCACCGTACGGACGCTCGTCACGGTGGATAACGCCGCTATCCGCAAGGCGGTCCTGGAGTCCCTGCAAACCTGGGGATTTCGAGATATCGCCGATGCTCCTTCGCATGACCAGATGCAAGCCGTCCTTGCCAGTGGAACGCGTGATTTGCTGATTTGCAGCGCGGAGATCGACGGGGTTTTTCTTGGGGACTTGGTCAAGGAAATCCGGCATGCCCGGCTCCATAACCACCCCTTTCCCGTCGCCATCATGCTGCTTCCGTCAGCCGAGCACGATCTGGTGGCCAGCGTCATCAATTGCGGGCCGGACGATATTCTTTTAATGCCGGTTTCGCCGGCCCAGCTTTGGTCGCGGATCGAGTCTTTGTTGCAAAAGCGCAAGCCCTTCATCGTGACGCGGGATTACATCGGTCCGGATCGACGGAAGGAGAAACGCCAAGACGGCCAAATGGTATCACCGTTGGAGGTGCCCAATCCCCTTGCCGCCAGGCACAATGCCATCCCTCCCGCGCGTCTGGAACAAGACATCGGCGTCGCCACCGAGCGTCTGAACATCATGAAGGTGGATCGGGACGGCGCGCAAATCCGCTGGCTCGGCAACGCCATGCACAAGCTCATCAAATATGGCCCGGATGATCGCTCCGCCATAAGAGAGCACGTCCTGGGACTGTCCGACATGGCCAAGGATGTGATGCGCCGAACGGAAGGCTGGCCGGAGTCTCAAATCCCCGAGGCCATCAAGCGCCTGGTTGCCGCGATCAAGACGATCCCGGCCAATGCCCGCGCGATGGACGACGCGCCACTCTCCGAGCTTGTCACCGCCTGCGAGCGCGTCGACACCGAGATCCGACGGCTCTTGCCGAAGCGCATCGCGTTCTGCGCCGGTCTCCTCAAGGACATGCAGGACCTCCCGCTCTTTGAATAGGACATGGAGCGGCGGAGATGGAAAAAATGGAGATGCGGTGCCATTCTGCCGATTTCCAAACGCTCTTGATTGTGACTAATCTATCCAAGGAGATAGGGAGATGGATCGGATGTCTATCCGGGCCCGGTCGGTCTCGGCTGTGGCGATTTGGGAGGTGTGATGACGACCGCCCTGACAGCAAACAAGAACAGCACCGAAGAGCGCGGGGAAACCGCTGAACAGCGGTTGGACCATCTTGAGAAAACCTGGAATGACGATCGGCGGCAACTTCAGCAAGAGGTCAGCCGGGCGGTCAGCGAAGCCTCTTATCTGCGCGACACCATTCAGGCGCTCCGCGATAAACTTGAAACCGTTCGAATCGGCGAGCAGGAGCGGGAACAGGCGGCGGTCGCCGCCGCCAGCGAGGAAATCCTTCAGTTGAAGGCCGCCATCCAGGCGTCGCGCGACACGTTGGAGAGCCAGCGCGTGGGCGAATCGGAGCGAACCCAACAGGCCCTGGCCGGCGTCAACGCCCAATGCCAGCAACTCAAGGACACGGTCCAAGCCTTGCGCGACCAATTGGATGCGCAACGCCGCCAGTTCCTGGACGAAAGCAGCGCGTCGGAGATCCGGCACGAGCGTGAACTGGGGCTGCTCCGCGACACGATACAACAACTGCGCATCGCATTGGAAACGGCCCATGCTCGAACTGCCTGACCGGGACAAACGAGAGACGTCGAGCAAAAAACGGCCGCTGCGGCGGGCCGAACTGCTTCTCGACGTCTCCAACCGCCTCGCTTTGTCCACCACGTTGGACGAGGCCTTCCGGACCATGCGCGACATCGCCACGCAGATCATCGGCACGGAACGCGGCTCGATCTTCCTCAATGACCCCACCACCAACGAGCTCTATTCGCGCATCAGCGGGCGCTTCATGCGGGAAATCCGCCTCCTGAACAACGCCGGGGTGGCCGGTTCGGTGTTCTCCAGCGGACAAGGCGCGATTATCCACGACGCCTATGCCGATGAGCGATTCAACCGGACCATCGACAAACAGACCGGATTTGTCACCCGCAGCATCCTGTGCGCGCCCTTGCGCACACTGAAGGGCGATCTCATCGGCGTCGCCCAACTGTTGAACAAGATCGACGGGCAGTTCAGCGAAGCGGATCTGGCGCTGCTCGAAGCGATCATTTCGCAGGCGTCGGTCTCGCTGGAAAGCTTCCGCACCATCGAAGCCATCGACAAATCCCGGCGCCAGGAACTGGATTTTCTCTCGGTGGTGTCGGAAATCAGTTCCGAGCTGAAACTTGGGCCTTTGCTGCAGAAAATCATGGCGGCCATCACCCGCATGCTCGACGCCGAACGTTCGACTCTGTTCATCAACGATGAAAAGACCAAGGAACTTTACACCGAGATCGGCCAGGGCTTGGGAGCGACCAGCATCCGGCTGCCCAACCATTTGGGGATCGCCGGAACCGTCTTCACCTCGGGACAAAGCGTCAATATCCCGCATGCCTATGCGGATCTGCGCTTCAATCCCGCCTTCGACCGCCAGACCGGATTCTTCACCCGCTCGATTCTCTGCGTGCCGGTGACCAACAAGACCGGCAAGGTGATCGGCGTCACCCAGGTCCTGAACAAGCGCGGCAGCAGCTTCACCGCGGATGACGAGACCCGGCTCAAAGCCTTCACCTCGCAAATTTCCATCGGCCTGGAAAACGCCAAGCTGTTCGACGACGTACAGAACATCAAGAACTACAACGAGAGCATCTTGGAATCGATGACCAACGGGGTCATCACGATGAACGAAGACGGCAAGATCGTCACCTGCAATGCCGCCGGTTGCCGTATTTTCAAAGTCGCTCTCGCCGACATCCTCGACCGACCGTCGGCGGATTTTTTTACCGGCGAGAACGCCTGGTTGATCGAGAAGGTCAAGACGGTCGTCGAGACCGGCCGCGACGAAGTGTTCGTCGATACCCAATTGGTGGTCGGCGAGGACCGCCTGTCGGTCAATGTCACGGTGATGCCCTTGGCCTCGGCCAACGACAAGATGCTGGGCTCGCTGGTGATGGTCGAGGACATCTCCAGCGAAAAGCGCATGAAATCGACGATGTCGCGCTATATGGACCCGGCCCTGGCCGACCAGCTCCTGGCCTCCGGCGCCGATCTGCTGGGCGGCCATTCGGTGGAAGCCACCATCTTGTTTTCCGACGTCCGCAGCTTCACCACGCTGTCCGAGGAATTGGGACCGCAGGGCATCATCAGCCTGTTGAACGAATATTTCACGCTGATGGTCGATTGCCTCACCGAACAGGGCGGCATGCTCGACAAATTCATCGGCGACGCCATCATGGCCGTCTTCGGCACGGCGCGGCGTCACGAGGACGATGCGGACCGCGCCGTCCGCTCGGCGATCGGCATGATGACCGAGTTGGCCGGCTTCAATCAGCGGCGTCTGGCCGACGGCAAGCGGCCGATCGACATCGGGATCGGCATCAACACCGATACGGTGGTGTCCGGCAATATCGGCTCGCCGAAACGCCAGGATTACACGGTGATCGGCGATGGAGTGAATCTGGCGGCCCGCCTCGAATCCGCCTGCAAGCAGTATGGCGCCCATATCCTGATCAGCGAATATACGATCAAGAAACTGAAGGGGACCTATCGCGCCCGCGAAATCGACCGCGTCGTGGTCAAGGGAAAGACCAAGCCGGTGGCCATCTTCGAGATCGTCGACTATCACACCGACGACACATTCCCCAATATGATGGAAGTGCTGCAGGCCTTCCACTATGGCCTCAAAGCCTATCGCGAAGGGCATTTCGAACAGGCGCTGAAAGGCTTTCAGGACGGCCAGTCCCTGCATCCGAACGACGCGGCGACGCGGATGTATATCGAACGCTGCCAGCATTTGATCGCCGAACCGCCGGGTGCGGACTGGGACGGCGTCTGGGTGATGAAGTCGAAATAGCCGCCAAAGACTGGAGCCTGTCGTCAGCTGCTATTTTTACGAGATCAAAAACGATGATGGGAAACCCCGATCGGACGTCGCTTCGGACGCCGGCTCGAAAAGAGCCAAAACCTCGGGCGCCACGAATAGCCGTCCACGGCGCTGCTCCGTCCCCCGCTGCCGGATGATACCGAATTGGAGCAACTGGTCGACGGCGGTGTTCACTGTCTGGAACGTGCCGCCGATGGCCTGAGCGGCCTCCGTCACCGTAAACACCGGATTCGTCAGCACGAAGGGAACGAGCCGGTGCACGGCGG
>Ga0209415_10000259_pt1 | contig 92949 bp, 71 predicted proteins | sample PeaSoiSIISIP2007_FD_187696 | JGI IMG/M metagenome (GOLD analysis project Ga0209415, IMG submission 187696) | Peat soil microbial communities from Weissenstadt, Germany - SII-SIP-2007 (SPAdes) (version 2) | ecosystem: Environmental > Terrestrial > Soil > Wetlands > Peat | place: Germany... | reverse complement strand
GTACTAGGTACTAGGTACTAGGTACTAGGTACTAGGTACTAGGTACTAGGTACTAGGTACTAGGTACTAGGTACTAGCTATTTAACTGCTGGCCATCGCCGCCTCATGCCCCGCTGCCAGCAGATTCACATACAACCGGATGGCTCCCGGCACCCCGGCGGGCAACTGCCGGAAAAATGCATAGCCGGTATAGATATAAGTGCCCTTTCCATACTGCGCCCGCAGCAATCCGCCTTTTTGCTCAGGCTCTCCCGGATCATGGCAAGCCAGCAGCGGCTTGAATTCGTTGTCCCACTGGTCCATGAAGTAAAGTCCGCGTTCCTGCACCCAGCCGTCGAAATCCTTTTCCGAAATCGAGTTGGGATAGTGGAAAACACTGTCATCCGGCGCCAGAATCTGCACCGGCGCTTCCTCGACAGACACCCGGATCCGGCTCAGTTGCGCGTGAAACGGCGTAAGGTCATCTTTATTGAAGTCGCCGACCCCAGTGTTGTATTGCACGATCAGTGTGCCGCCGCCGGAGACATAGTCCAGCAGCTTCTGATGGTTTTCCGCAATTTCCTTCTGCGTATCGTTGGCGCGGATTCCCAGAACCACGGTACCGTATTGATTTAAGTCCTCGGTCGCCAGTTTCTCCGCCGGGACCAGCGACACATCGATCCCAATCTGCTTCAGCACCGTCGGAATGTCGTCGCCGGCGCCCATGATGTAGCCGACCTTCAGACCGTGCGGCACTTTCACATCCACCACACTCACATGCTGTGTCGCCGGCTGGTAATAGTAGAACGTGTCGAGGTCCTCCCGCGTCACCACGCTATAACCTTCGCTGTACTTCTTTCCGCCCGACTCGAAAATTGCCCGGATCTGAGTTCGTTCCTCCTTCAGGCCATCGTGAAAGACGCTGAATTCCGACTCCGCTTTCTCGCCCGCCGCATGAAAGTCGAGTTGCAACGTGGCCGGCTCCGCGCGCCACCCCGCCGGTACTTCAAGATGCAGCGTTCCCTGGCCCGCACTGCGCAGGTTGCTTGAAACTGCAACCTTCACCTTGCAGACCAAGTCACCTTCTGTCGGAATCACCTGTTGGCCCGGTTCCAGCATCACGGAAAATGCCGGCGCCACTGCAACAGCGCGCTCCAGTTCTTTCTCGGACTCATCCTTGTACTTCACCATTGCGACCGCGCGAGTTACCCCCACGTTGCCGTCCAGCACATAGATCGCATGGGCTCGCACCGGAGGCGGCGGGAAGGGAAGAGTCACGTATCGCATGTCGTCGATCGTATTCAGCGCATCGGTCTCTGGATCATTGCGATGCCAATACGGCCGTGTGTAGCTGGCATCCGTCGGCACCGTGATCCGAAAACTCATTGCAGAATTCGCCGCCGTACTCGCCTTCTTGATCTCTCTGTATTTCCATCCGCTCGGCAGATCCAATTCAACTTTTTCCAGTTGGACATTTGCCTTGCGGGAAAAATGTGCGGTGACGTCGAAGCTTTCCCCGGGCACTGCCATGTACGCTTTGTCCGGGTCTGTGCCGACGGGCACATCTACATTCACGTGCAACCCAACCCCGGCCGCGAGATTCGCCGCCTGGTCCAGTTGGTCCTTCTTCGTCCGCAGCCGCACTTCAAGCCACGCCTTCGCCGCCAGCGACAAGCCAGACTGCTTCACTTGCTCAATCAGCCGGCCGGCAATCTGCCGCCCGGAGAGCAGCGCATCCGTGGTCTTCGTGGGATCGCTTTTCTCCGCAGCGCTTGCTTGAGTAACTTTTGTTTGCAACTCCACCAGTGCCGCCTGCAAGAACGGCGCTTTGGATTTCTCGGCTCCGAGGCGCGCGGCCAACCCCGTCACGCTGGTGTCGATGCCATCGAAGAAATCTTTTTCGTGACTTTTGCTATCCGTGGTCGACGGCAAAACTGAATCCACCAGCTTGTAAAACGCGAAACGGTCGCCGGGTTCGACCGTCCATGCGCCTGCTCCCTGCGACAATTGATGTTTCAATCCATCCAGCGCGAACTGAATATACGATTCGCCCAGCAAAGGGTTTGTTTTCCCCGTGTTTAACTCGACCGTGTACTTTTCATCTGCGCACGTCTTTGCTCCCCAGTCGCACACGTTGCCGATGTAGAGTTTCTTCGCCTGCCACGGCTGCAGGCCTTCTTTGAGTTGTTCGGGAAATCGCTCAGGATCAGCCGCCGCATGAAACGCCTCGCGGGTCAAAATCGCTGACGCCTGATGGTGCCCGTGCCCATCGCGGTCGGTGCCGCTGAACCGCGCCACCAGCACATCCGGCTGGAAGGTGCGAATCACGCGCACCATGTCGCCCAGCGGAATATCGTGCCCGTCCCACTTCTGAAACGTTTCTTCGGGTGTTTTGGAGTAGCCGAAATCCGCCACTCTGGTGAATCGCTGTTCCACGCCGTAATAGCGGTCGGCCTGTGTTAGTTCCAGTGTTCGCAGCACGCCGAGAACATCGAACAGATTGCTGCCCAGCTTGTTCTGTCCACCTTCGCCGCGATTCAAAGTCTGCAACAGCACGGTCGCGCCCTTGCCTCGAGACTCGATCGTGAGCACGCCGCCATCTTCATCATCCGGATGCGCAACCACCTGCATCAAGCGCGCGGTGGTGTGCAGGCGCAAAAACATCTCCTGCAAGCCGGCCGCTCCCGTGTCTGCGGGCAGCGGTTCCACCGGACTCACTGCTGCCGCAGGCATGTCGGCGGTCACCGCGCCGCCGCAAAGCAAAGCCAGCACCAGCACGGCGAATACTAGACGGCGCACACAGCCGCCAAGGTAAGTGAAATCAGGCATATTCAAGAGATGCTACTTTCAGGGACGGGAAACAAAGTTTTTCCTGAAGTCGTATTGTCATCCTGAGCGAGCCGGGTGCCCCACCCTAAGCTGTCATCCTGAGAGCCCGCGTTTTTCTTCGCGGGCCGAAAGATCTCAGTCTCCACAGTTTCTCGGGGAGACCCACCGGCCGCCCATTCCCGCGTACTTTCCCGCGTTCTGTGCGAAAGGGTGGGAGGCACAAAAACCCGCGCCGCTTACGGCCCCTGCGGATTCCGCACGCTCTGCTGGCACTCATGTGCAGCAGTCAGTATCTTATCGAACTCCGCGCTGCTGCGTAAGCCTTCGAGCAGTGGGTCCGCCAGCAACGCCGAATAAGCACAATAATTCTGCTCGACGGCCGCATTAATCATGTGCAGAGCGATGTCCTTCTTTCCGCAGAACGCCATCACGGTGCCCTGATAGTACCAGGGTTCAGGGTCCGGCTCCGCCAGCACTGCAGCTTCCGCTCCCTGCGCCAATCTGTCCAGGTCAGACGCCGGCCTCACCCCGAGGCAGGTTTCCAGCAGATCGCGATGATAGCGCCCATTGTCGGAAACATTCTTTACCATCACTTTCGCTTCCGCCAGCTTTCGTTCCCGCAGCAGAATCTGCACCATCGCATACGCCGCCCACTCCGAGCCCGCGTCCAGGCGGACGTAATCGGCGGCGCGGGTCATGTTCCCCAGTTCCATGAACGCCCACGCACACGAGCGCCACTGGTAATTTCCGGGGTCCAGGGCCATTGCGGTATCGCACTCTCGCGTCGACTCCTCCTGCATGCCCGCATAACGCAGAACATACGACAGCGTGAAGTGCGCCTGCGCACTCTCCGGTCGTTGCTTCACCATCGCCCGCGCGCCATCATATGCCTTGGTCAGTTCTCCGCGGTTCACCTGGTTCACAATGAGCTGACTTGCGGCAATCAGCCGGTTCGGGTCAAGCGAAACCGCGCGCTGGCTCGCCAGATTGGATTTCTGGAACGCGTCCTCACCGCCATTCGAGTAGGCCGAATCGTAGTAATACCGCTCGCCCAGCACCTCCCACGCGGGCGCATAGCTCGGATCCATTTTTACCACCTGTTCCAGCACTGCGATCGCGTCCTTATTCGGCCCCGCATCATGCGCCAGCGCCAACGCGTGCAGATAGAGATCGTAGGCTTCCTCATTCTTCGGCTTGGTTCCGGTATCAATGAACGCGTTGGCCACTCCCAGCACCGGCAACAGCCCTTGCCGGATTTGTCCCGCCAGCACGTTCTGCAGCGCGATCACGTCGTCACTGGCGGCGCTGAAACTGGTCTGCCACAGCAGGCGGTCACTGGTGGCGTCCACGGCTTCCAGCGTCACCAGCAGATTGTTCCCCTGTTTCACAAAATGCCCAGTTATGACGTTCGCCACGTGCAACTGGCGTCCCACCTGCTGCGGATCCAGGTCCGCGTTTACGTATTTCCGTGTCACTTGCGAAGGCCGCACGTCCAGAGTGCGGGTGTAGGTCAGAACGTTGGCAATTTCATCCGCCAGGGCAAAGCGCAAATAATCCACACTGAAGTCGCCATTCATGTTTTGCAGCGGCAGCACCGCAATCGCGTTCTTGGCCAGACCGGTCGCGGCCGCGCGGTGCTTCACCCACCATGTTCCTATCGCCACCAGCATGGTCAGCAGAAGTCCCGCCATCCCCAGCAGAACGTACTTTTGCCACGAAGTCGCCGTGCTGAACGTGCTGGTCACCACCCGCAGCGGGATTTCCCGGGTCGGCGTTTTCTTCATCAATCCCGATTCCGTCATCCGCTTCAGGTGCTGCAGGTCGGCTTTGATCTGGGTCGCAGTTTGATAACGCTGGCTGCGCTCCTTCTCCATCGCCTTGCCGATGACTCCCTCAATTTCTGCGGGAAGCTGCGGATTCAGGCTCAGCGGCGACGGAGGCTTTTGATGCAGCATGGCATCGAGCGTGGTCACCACGTTCGTCCCGCGGAAAGGCTTTTTCCCGGTGGCCATTTCGTACAGCACCACGCCGAAAGAAAAAAGATCGCTGCGCGGATCCAGATCTTCTCCGCGCGCCTGCTCCGGCGCCATGTAAACCGCGGTCCCGGGAATCACGCCCACCGCGGTCAGCGAATCTTCGTAGGGCTTGTCATCCGCCACCGGCACGTTGTCCCGCGACATCTTGGCCAGGCCAAAGTCCAGTACCTTGATCTGTCCGCCCTGGGTAATAAAAATGTTTGCCGGCTTGATGTCACGATGGATGATGCCCTTGGCGTGCAGCGCCTCCAGCGCTTCTCCCACCTGCACCGCGATGTCCAGCAGCGTCTCCAGTTCGAGCGGCTGGCCGTGCATGCGCTCCTTCAGGCTTTCGCCCTCCAGCTTTTCCATCACAATAAAAGGATGGCCGTTGTTGTCCTCAATATCGTGAATGATGCAGATGTGGGGATGGTTCAGGCGCGACGCCGCCCGCGCCTCGCGCTCAAAACGATCGAGCGATTTGCGGTCGCCCAGCATGCTGTCGGGAACGAACTTGAGCGCGACATGCCGGCCCAGCCGAAGGTCTTCGGCCTCATAGATAACGCCCATGCCTCCGCCGCCGATTTTCCCCAGAACGCGATAGTGGGAGATCGTCTGGCCGATCATAGGCACACCTGTTCGGCGCTATGTTAGGCCGTCAAAAGCGGCAGGTCAACCGGGGAAAGGGGGATAGCTATAGAGGCTGGGAAAATCCGGCCACTCCCGGCGGAGGGGGCGGGGCGAAGTGGCAGGGATGGTTGCGTGCGCAGGCCCGCTACCCCGCGCGTTGTGAAATTCATGGTGCGGCAAATTCGCGCGTTTGCGGCAAGTTTGAAGGTGCGTCGCGCATGGCGCGCGTGGATTTGGTTCGCTCCGCGATTCCCCAGTAATTCTTGTTAACTCCGCTTTGTTTTCAGCCTGCAACTGGCCTGGAATCAATAGATCGTGGCGTGAACTATCGGCAATTTGTGATTGTGTCCTTGTGCTCTATTCTCGCGCGGCGACGCGCGAGAAATTTGGGAAGTTCGCGTGTGTGTGAGCGAGGGATTCATCACTCATCTGGCTCATTTGCACTCTTGTCGGTGGTATATTCTTTTCGTCGCCTCGCGGAACTCCCTCTGTGAGCAAAGGAGTTGCCTTATGGCAAACCGGCCATTCCCCGTGTATCGCCTCGTTGTGTCGGCGGTCCTAGTCGCAACTGTCACCGTCATAGTGCTATGCGAGAGCGTCCGTGCCGCTTCGCCCGGAGAGCATGTGCTGCACCGCTTCCCAGGGGCCAATGGCGACGGCGCCACCCCACAGGCTCCTCTCGCGGTCGATGTTGCCGGCAATCTCTATGGCACCACCTATTACGGCGGGGAAAACAAGGACTGCCAAGGTTTTAACCATGTGTATGTAGGGTGCGGCATAGCATTTGAGTTATCACCGCCAATGTCCTCAGGTGGTGGGTGGACCGAGAGCGTGATCTACACCTTTACGGGGCCTGATGGTGCATACCCGAATGGCGGTCTTGTTTTTGATTCCGCGGGCAACCTGTATGGTGTGACCGCGGGCGGCGGGTCAACTGGATACGGTGTTGTGTACGAATTGTCGCCTCCAGGATCGTCCGGCGAATGGACGGAAACTGTGCTCTATAGTTTTGGGTTCGGGCTTGGCAACCCGTCCGGTACGCTGGTCTTCGATCAGGCTGGTAACCTTTATGGTGAGTCCAGCGCCTACTTATACTGCGGAATTGTTTTCCAGCTCGCTCCATCGCAGGGAGGAACCTGGACCGAGAACGTCCTATATAGCTTCCAGGGCAAGACCGACGGATGCGAGCCTTCTGGCGGCCTCATCTTCGACCATGCGGGAAACCTGTACGGTGTGACCACCCCTGACCTTGGCAGCGGCAATGTCTTTAAACTCTCTCCGTCGTCAGGTGGCTCTTGGACAGAGACCACTCTTCATACATTTCAGGGCCTTGGTGACGGATCGTACCCGGTCGGTCCCTTGACCATTAGTAAGGGAGCACTGTACGGCACGACGACCCAAGGAGGGAATTCTGGCTGTAGTGGAAATGGGTGCGGCGTTGTCTACCAGTTGCTCCCAGGAGGGCAGTATCAGATCATTCACCATTTCTTGGCAAATACAACGGACGGCAGTCGCCCGGAAGCTGGGATGATTGCAGATCCCTCGGGCAATCTCTATGGCACAGCGTCGCAAGGTGGCGGCAGCCCGTATTGTGGATACACGGGATGCGGAGCTGTCTATGAATTGAGCCCACCATCGCAAAGTGGTGGAGATTGGACGGAAACCACCTTGTACGGTTTCAGCAATTTCAACGGCGATGGGTCTTATCCACAAGCTGTCTTGCTATTGGTCAAAGGCGGTGTGCTCGTCGGCACGACTGCGGATGGCGGAGATGGGAACTGCACGCGAGGGCAGAGTAGCGGCTGCGGAACGGTTTTCGCAGTTGTGCCAATAGCACGGTGACCACGCCCAGCAGCACGCTGACCAGCAACGTGCAGTTCAACGTGCTGCCGTAGCTGAGTACGATTCCATCATCTTTTGGCAGAAGGAAGGTGCTTATGGGAAAAGTCAGATGGAAACAATCATTCGCAGTCTGTCTTCTTTGCAGCGCCACCGCGATTGTAGCGAGCGGGCAAACGTTCAGTACGCTCTTAATTTTCAATGTGGGCAACGGCTCAGACCCGTACGGCGGGCTCATTCAGGGCTTAGATGGCAACTTGTACGGGACAACTCAATACGGCGGGAGCTACAACGACGGCAACAGTCTTGGCGATGAGCACCACTGGAGTGGCCAGACTACTTTACAAGTTCGACTATTACGACGGCGATCAGCCCCTCGCAGGGATGGTTTTGGCTACCGATGGTAATTTCTATGGAACAACTGCATACGGCTCCAACATTAGCCAGGGCTGCTTCGTTAGTGGCTGTGGAACGGTCTTCAAAACCACTCCGACGGGTAAACTGACCACGCTGTACAGCTTTTGCCCGCAACCTGGCTGTTATGACGGCTCAAGTCCGGCTTCGAACTTGGTTGAGGGACTCGATGGAAGCCTATATGGAACAACCACGTCCTTCCCGTATGGTTCGGGTACGGTATTCAAAATCACGCAGGGAGGCTTGCTGACGACGATACACACTTTCGGCTCAAGTGACGGAGCTTACCCTGATCAGCTTATTTTGGCTACGGACGGCAACTTCTATGGGACAGCCGACCAGGGAGGCACAAATGCTTACGGTACCGTTTTTAAGGTCACACCAACCGGTACCCTGACAGTGCTGTACACCTTTTGCTCACTGCCGAACTGCACGGACGGTGCCAACCCTGACGCGATTGTTCAAGGTGCCGACGGAAATTTCTACGGAACTGCGCAACATGGAGGGTCGACGACCGGCAAATTCTGTTATCCGTATGGCTGCGGAACCGCCTTCAAGCTGACTCCCGATGGTGTTTTCACCATCCTGTACACCTTTTGCTCAATGGCCAGCTGCACTGACGGCTATATTCCCTCCGGGCTGATGCAAGCAACTGACGGAAACCTCTACGGGACTGCTTGGGCGGGTGGGGCCAATGACGGTGGCACAATCTTTCAACTAACCCCCCAGGGAACGTTGACCACTCTGCACAATTTCGATTTCAGCGATGGTGCCTCTCCTGTGGGACTGTTGCTTCAGGATACAAACGGTAGCTTCTATGGGACGACTTATCTCGGTGGGGAGCAGAATCACCTGAACGGGTATGGCACTGCCTTCAGCCTTGACATGGGGTTAGGTCCATTTGTCAGCTTTGTGCGTAGCTACGCCGCAGTCGGGAAAATGGCAGGTATCCTCGGCCAAGGATTCACCGGAACGACTGGTGTCTCATTCGATGGTATTCCGGCAACTTTTACCGTCCGCCGCGACACCTTCTTGACAGCTACGGTTCAACAGGCGCAACGACCGGCTACGTCACCGTGACCACGCCCAGCGGCACACTGACCAGCAACGTGCAGTTTCACGTGCTGCCGTAGTGCAAGAGAATCCAGACCAGCAAAGGGGGTCTAGGTGATGAGGTTTTCTCAGTTGAGGGCAACACTAGTTTTGCTCACAATGCTTGTGTTCAGCGGGGCGGTGGATGCTCAAACGTACACCGACCTCTTCAACTTCGATAACACTCATGGAGCATCTCCACAGTTCCCGGCTCTCTTGGCACAGGGACGCGATGGGAATTTGTATGGAACAACCGTAGGAGGTGGAACAGGCAACAATGGTGTTGTATTTCGAGTTACGCCCGGGGGCACGCTAGCCGTGCTGTATAACTTTTGTTCGGGCTGCACCGCTGGCGAGTTACCGCACGGTGGGTTGACTCTCGGAACGGACGGAAATTTCTACGGTAGTCACGGAACTGAACCCCAGCGGTTCGGCCTTGGTTTATTCGACATATCTCGGTGGTAGCGACGATGACTATGGCGAGGACGTTGCCTTGGGCGCTGGAGGCAATGCTTACGTAACCGGCTACACTTTTTCCACTGACTTTCCAACGACGCCAGGTGCGTTCCAGACAACCTGTCCTGGAGCGTGCGCTCATGGCCATCCCTTCGTCACCGAGTTCAATCCCACCGGCTCGGCGCTGCTTTACTCGACCTACCTGGGCGGAAGCAATATTGACGGTGCCGGTCGGATTGCTATAGATGCGGCAGGCGATGCCTACGTGAGCGGTGAGACCTTCTCCGCTGACTTTCCCGTCACGCCGGGAGCATTCCAGACAACATGCGGTGGGGGCTGCGCTAATGATACGTCTGACGCCTTCGTGACCGAACTCAATCCCTCCGGATCTGCCTTGGTTTACTCTACCTATATTGGCGGCAGCGCTTTAGACGGCGCAACTGGCATTGTCCTGGATGCGGCGGGCGACGCCTACATTACCGGCCAAACTTACTCCAATGATTTCCCCACCACTCCAGGGGCCTTCCAGACAACCTGTGTTGGGAGCTGCGCTAACAATGCGTCGGACGCCTTCATGGCCGAACTGAACTCGACCGGGTCAGCGTTGGTGTACTCCACCCACCTTGGCGGAAGCAGTTACGACAGTGGCACCGCCATCGCCGTAGATGCGACAGGTGGTACTTATGTGACCGGAGATACCGCCTCCACTGATTTCCCAATCACCCCAGGAGCGTTCCAGCCCGCATGTGCCGGAGGTTGTTCTTACGCCAACGCCTTCGTGACCAAGTTCGTACCGGGCGATCAGGTGTGGCCTCTGGCCCTGAATTTTGGCAGTCAGCCCATTGGTGTGGCAAGCACCGCCCAAAACACGGCCCTTACGAACAGCGGCACCACAACGCTGGCCATCACGGGCATCACATTCACCGGTACGAACAGTGGCGATTTCAGCGAAAAGGACAACTGCGGCACGTCTCTGCCCGCAGGCGGCAGTTGCACGATAGCTGTTACTTTTACGCCGACTGGGACCGGGGCCCGTAACGCAACTCTCAATATCACAGACAGCGCTGCGAATAGTCCACAGCAGGTCGCGCTTTCCGGTACGGGCAGTTTAATAGTAACGTTGTTGCCGTCAAACCTGAACTTTGGTTCGCAGGGACTAGGCTCGACCAGCCAGCCGCAACCTGTAACGCTGGGCACGAATGGCACTTTGATCATTAACTCTATCTTTGCTAACCCGCCCTTCGCCCAAACGAACAACTGTGGAAATGGTCTGCCTGCAGGCGGCAGTTGCACCATCAATGTAACCTTCTCACCCCAAGTTCTAGGCCCGCAAAACGGAGTGTTGACGGTAACGGATGATGCCACAGGAAGTCCGCAAACGGTCGGGCTTGCCGGTACAGGCGTCTCGCCGGTAGTTCTGAATCCTTCCAGCCTAAATTTCGGGAATCAAACTGTCGGAGCTACGAGTGCTCCGATGATGACGACCCTGACCAACGTCGGGATTGTTGCTGTGACAATCACGTCAATTGTTATCACTGGACCTAACAGCAGCGCCTTTGCTCAGATGAACAATTGTTCTACCACCATCGCCCCGAACGGTACATGTGTTATCAGCGTTACGTTCACACCAACGATGTTGCAGAGCTACAACGCTTCACTCGCGATTAACGATAGCGCTGCGGGGAGCCCGCAGGTCGTACCTTTGAGCGGTGTCGGCAACGGTCCCATCCTCATGATCTCGCCGTCGAGCATAATCTTCCCAGAGCAATACGTCGGTACCTCCGGACTGCCCCAGAGTGTGACATTGACCAACAATGGAAACAGCCCTCTGATAATTTCCTCAGTTACAACCAGCCCTACTGATTTTGGCTCGCTCAACGCTTGCGGGAACAGCCTTTCGGTTGGAAGCTCCTGTTCGATTGGGGTTTTCTTTGATCCCACCACCGGCGGCACGAGGAATGGGACTCTTTCTATCGCGGACAACGCAGCCGGTAGCCCTCAGATGGTCCCTCTGACGGGAATGGGCCAGGACTTCTCGATGTCGTCGTCTTCATCAAGTGCGACTGTGTCACCAGGTCAGTCGGCAAACTTTTCGGTTGCAATTACTCCCGTTGGCGGGTTTAAGCAGATTGTCGCACTGAGTTGTAGCGGCGGGCCTGCTGGTTCAACTTGCACGGTTCCAGCATCGATTACGTTGAACGGATCGTCCAGCATGACAGTAACGGTGACCGTCGCCACAGCGGGTTCGGTCGGGCTGAAGCTCGGCCCGAGTACGTCTGGTGGAAGATGGCTGGCCTTTGGGCTGTTCGGACTGCCGATGATCGTTGGACTGGTCGGGATCGGTGCCGGACGACATGGACGCACAACTCGGTGCGTCTTTCTTCTGTTAGCAATAGCGGTGATGTCTTTGGTGCCGTCGTGCGGCGGTGGAAGCATGGGGACAGGTGGAACTTACCCTGTGACCGTTACGGGCAATTTCACATCCGGTAAAACTACATTGACTCACACAACGACCCTTACGCTGATCGTGCAATGAGCCAGCGCGGTTGATGGTTCAACCTTAATCAATGAGACTCTCTCTCGTTCCCGTCTCGATCTAGTTCCCGCTCCGCCGAGTGGCCGGATTTCCCCGGCCTCTATAGCTATCCCCGTCAACCGGGGAAAGGGGGATAACTATAGAGGCCGGGGAAAATCCGGCCACTCAGCGGCGGCGCGGGGACGGCGTGGCTGTGCGACAATGGAGTGCCGGTGCACCAAACGGGCTTAGATACCAGTTGCACCTGACATCTATAGGCAAGTAATCTCTTTGGAGAACGCAGTCTTGTTCTCAGTAGTTTTTGCCGCTTAATTGTAGTGTCGTACTGCAAGTCGCACTGGACCGGAACAGCATGAGCGTCTATGATCCTTTCCGGCAAGGGTGTACGGCCTTCCTTTTCGTTTTCTTGCTAATCGCACCGGTGATACTGGCTCAGCAGGAAGGCCCCGTACCACCGCCGCTGCAACCCGTTTCCCGCATCGTGAACATCTTTTCGGATGAGCAGGAAACTTACCTTGGCGACGCCATTGGAGAGCAAATCGCCTACCGCACCAAGGTAATCGATGATGAGCAACTGAGCCGACATCTGCGTGATGTCGGGGAGAAGCTTGTGCAGCAACTGCCGCCCACGAAACTGAACTTTCGCTTCTATTTGATAGACCTTCCCGAGGTGAACGCCTTTTCCATTGCGGGTGGGCGTGTGTACGTGGCCCGCAAGCTGATTGCATTTGTGCATAATGATGACGAGTTAGCAGGCATTCTGGCCCATGAATTGGGCCATATCGTTACCCACCAAAGCGCCATCTATATGACGCAGCGTTTTCGGGAGGTGCTCGGTGTCACCCAGCTAGGCGATCGGGCCGACGTGACCGACAAGTTTCACAAGTATCTGGAGAACGCAGCGCGGAAGCCCGTACAACCTGGATCAACCGGCGAAAAGCACCAGGAAGTCGCAGATCAAGTGGCTGTTTTCGCCGTGGCACGATCTGGGTATTCTGCCCAGGCGTTTGTGGACGCACTCGACAGATTGCAGGAAACCCATGGCAAAATCGGAAATTGGCTCACTGATCTGATCGGTTTCAACTCTATCGAGCAGCATCGCCTTCGGGAGGCGGTCAAACACATGTCGGCGGTCCCCCAGGAGTGCATTGGAAAGCCATCCTCGCTGTGAACCGAAGATTTCACGAATTGGCAGAAACTTGTCATCAACTATCGGCAGGAAGAACGCCAAACAGCGCTGCCTGGTCTCATTTCTCACGAAGTGTTGTCCTCTCCCTTGCGAGCCGACATCGCCTACCTTCGATTCAGCCCGGACGGTAGATATCTGCTGGCCCAGGATGAGAATGGGATTTATGTTCTGACACGCGACCCTCCCAAGCTGATGTTTAGTATTCCAGCCGATGATGTTTATAACCCATCGTTTTCACCGAATTCTCACTCTATCGTTTTCTACGACCGATATTTGAGAGTCGAAAGTTGGTCAATCGAGGAGCAGAAGCGAACGGCCGTTCAGGAAGTGACCATCCGAGGGGGGTGCCTGCAGACTGCGCTTTCTCCAGACGGTCGTTACTTGGCGTGCCTGAAACAGGATTTCGCGTTGTCACTAGTCGACGTGGCTTCCAACACTTCTGTCGCCGCGAAGGACCACTTCTACGTACCGTTTTACAGGGAATTGCTGTGGCTATTTGCCGCCATGGCGTCGTCACCAGTGAGTAATCCTGAGCTCATTCACATGGGATTCTCGCCGGATGGCAGATTCTTTCTTGCTGGGTTTCGGACTACTCATTTTGCATTTGACCTTGTCAATCGGCATGACGCCCTACTTCCATCCTCGATTAAGGACCTGACGAGCACTAACTTTACCTTCCTAGGGCCAGACCGCATTATGGCCGTCGATCCCTCTTCGCCGGGTAAGTCCCCGCTTTTATGCTTCCCATCAGGGGAGCGCCTCGATCAACTCCCGCTAACCGCAGGCACTAAGCTGGGGTCTGTGGCCCACGGCGACTACGTCTTGGTTCGGCCTGTTCAAGACTATTCCGTTGGTGTGTTCGACTTAAACAGAAAGAACATTCCGGCTGCGGTGAAGCAGCCGGCAATTGATATCTACGACGGTATCGTCGTTCATGAGCGCATCGAAGGAGAGTTGTCCCTCGACGAAATCGGGTCTAAGCGGCACCTTGCCGTGGTCCAGTTGCCAGTGGCGCATCTCGGGCGGCTATCAGCGGCTGCGGTATCTCCGGACCTTAGGTGGGTGGCAATCTCTAACCGCTCCCGAGGTGCAATATGGGATCTATCCCGGAACGCTCAAGTAATGCAGGTGCGCGCATTCCGCGGGGCATGGTACGGCAATGACCAGCTCTTCTATGTTGATTTTCCGAAGTTTGGGGAAACGGAACGTGAAATTGGTCACCTTAACACCTCCAACGGAGCCGGACTGGACGGTTATAAAATTGGCGAAGGGTTTGGCGTGCAGTACGACAAATACATTGTCATCCAGATCCCGAGACGGAAATCTCAGTTTGCCCCAAACTTCAATGCGGACGTGGAAGTGAGAGACGTTCGCGACGGACAACTGTTGTGGTCTCACTACTTCGAGCATGAGATTCCCGCATTCTCATTTGGCGGGGAATCGATGCTGCTCTGGTGGCCCATCTCTGCGACGGAGGGCCATGACGAACTGCAGCGCTTCCCGGAGTTGAAACACGGTGCTGACGTCAATGATTACCTCTGTGAGGTAATTGATCTGCGCCAGAAACTCCTTTCTGGAAAGCTGCTTATTAAGACGAACAAAGGTTCCTTTAAAGTGGAACACGTGTACTTGGATGGTGACTGGGTTGTCATCTCCGCCAACAACAACCAGGTCATGACCTATTCGCTGACCGCTGGCGAGGAAAAGGGGCATTTCTTCGGTGCCTCACCTCTATCCTCATCTGCGGGCAGGTTGCTAGCCATGGAAAACCAAGCAGGCCAAGTTTCTCTTTATGATCTTGTGACGGGGCAGGTTCGGCAACGCTATGTCTTTTCTGATCCCGTCTCACTGATGCGATTCTCCTCAGACGGCAAGTATTTTCTTGTCCTCACTGCCGACCAGGGTGTGTACATCTTTGATGCTCAGGCAACAAACTGAAGGCTGCATCAAGTCTCATTCTGTTGGGGGCTGGCCCACCTCCGCATCTCTACTACTGGGGCTGTCCCACCCCTCGCGGTTCTCGAAGGGTGGGTACCGCGGCACTCTCGAGGCTGCCCCGTCCTTGTCTCTCCGTTCTTTGGAGATACAGAGGGCGGGGATTCTCGCGACGCCTGAACTGCCCCCTGCCTTCGCAGAGAACGCGAAAGGCCGCGCCACCCGCCAGAATCGTCGCATCCTCTCCAACCGCTGCACCTGCTATGATTACGCCCACGCATGGCTCTAGCCTCTGGCACGAAACTCGGCCCCTACGAAATCCAATCGCCGCTGGGCGCGGGCGGCATGGGAGAGGTCTATCGCGCTCGTGATACCCGCTTGGAGCGGACCGTTGCCATTAAAGTTCTGAATGCGCAACTGGTGGGTAGCGCCGAGTTGCGCGCCCGCTTCGAACGGGAAGCCAAGGTCATCTCGCAGCTTCAGCATCCACATATCTGCGTGCTCCACGATGTGGGCAAGGAAGGCGCCATCGATTACCTGGTGATGGAGTTCTTGCAGGGCGAATCTCTGGCAGAGCTATTGCGGAAGGGGCCTCTCGCCGGCGAGCAGGTGCTGAGCATTGCCATCGAGATTGCCGATGCACTCGAAAAAGCTCACCGTGCCGGAGTGGTGCATCGCGACCTGAAGCCGGGTAACGTGATGCTGACCAAGTCGGGCGCCAAGCTTCTCGATTTCGGTCTCGCCAAGCCATTCGGCGCGACGGTCGCGTCCGGCACCGGAAGTGGCGCCTCGCCTTCCGTTTTTGCCGCCGCCTTGACCTCGACTATGCCCTCCCCGTCTCCCGCCACACCGCTTTCCACCGCAGGAGCGGTGATCGGTACGGTCCAATACATGTCGCCCGAGCAGATTCAGGGCATCGACGCCGACGCCCGCTCCGACATCTTCTCCTTCGGCGTGATGCTGTTCGAGATGGTCACTGGCAAGCGCACTTTCGAAGGCAAGACGCAGGCCAGCATTGTGGGGCAGATTCTCGCCGTGGACCCGCCCTCGGTCAGCACTCTGCGTCCCGAGACTCCACCGGGGTTGGACCGGGTCATCCGGCTTTGTCTCGATAAAGATCCCGACGAGCGTATCCAGAGCGCGCACGATCTCAAGCTCCAGTTGCAGGCGATTGCCGAGGCGCCGCTAACGACAACCCAGTCTGCCACCGTTGTGCCTGTACGCCGGCGTTGGCTGCCATGGACGGTTGCCGGAATGCTCGCGATCATCGCCATGGCGTTTGCGGTGGCCTATTTCCAAACCTTGGGCGCGCCGCAGGTCTCGGTTCACTCCTACATCCTGGCGCCGGAGAAAGCCACTTTCCTGCTGACCGGAAACACCGCCGGACCGCCGGTGCTCTCGCCGGACGGGCTGCGAGTGGCCTTCGTAGCCAAGAACGCAGACGGCAAGCAAATGCTTTGGATCCGGCCGCTGAACTCTGCCGTCGCGCAGCCTATGTCGGGAACCGAAGGCGCAACCTACCCGTTCTGGTCCGCCGACAGCCGCTACGTAGGGTTCTTCGCCGCGAACAAGCTGAACAAGTTGGATGCCAGCGGCGGTCCTCCACAGGCCCTTTGCGATGCCCCCTCTGGACGCGGAGGGACCTGGAGCAGCACCGGCGCCATCGTGTTCGCGCCGGATACCAATGTGGGCCTTGCGCGCGTTGATGCCGCCGGGGGCACGCGCGTCGCCCTGACCACGCTGGACGCCAAGGAGAGTTCCCATCGCTGGCCCGATTTTCTTCCCGACGGCAACCACTTTCTCTACTTCGCCCACGGCGGGACCAACGGAGACAGCGGCATCTATCTGGCTGCGCTCGATTCCAAGGACCGCAAGCTGCTGCTGCGCAACGATTCCAACGCTATCTACGCAGCCCCGGGATATCTTCTGTTCGTGCGAGACAACACGCTGGTGGCGCAACGTTTCAACCCGCGCAGTCTGGCGTTGGAGGGTGAAGCCAAGCCCCTGGCCGACCATGTCGCGGTCAATACGGACACCTGGCGAAGCGTCCTGACAGCCTCGGCGAGCGGTGAGCTTCTCTACCAGCACGGCGCAGCCGGCGGCGGCTCTCAACTCTTCTGGTACGACCCATCCGGCAAGCAGGGTGAGCCGGTGGTGCCCGAAACCGCCGATTACTACTGGCCCATCCTTTCGCCCGATGCCAGCAAGTTGGCCTTTACCCTCGAAAACAACGGCACCGGCGACATCTGGGTGGTGGACCTCGCCCGCCACACCAGGACTCGCATTACCTTTGGCCCGCTTTACAGCGGTTGGCCTATCTGGTGGCCCGACGGAAAATCCATCGTCTTCACTTACGGGCCGAGCGGTAACATGGACTCGCTCTACCGTCAAAACGCAGACGGCACTGGCAGTAAGGAGAAGCTGCTGGAGGGAACCCCCGGTATACGCACCGTACCATTCTCTGTCTCCCCCGATGGCCGCTACATCGCCTACGTGCGGCTCGATCCCAAGTCGAACACCAACTTCGATATCTGGGCGCTCCCCATGTTCCCCGACAAGTCCGGCGAGCAAAAACCGTTTCCCGTGATAGCCACGAATTTCTCGGACGTCTCACCCTCTTTCTCACCCGACAGCAAATGGCTGGCCTATGCCAACAATGAGACTGGCCGCCAGGAGGTTTACATTCAGCCTTTCCCCAGCGGGGCCGGCCGCTGGCAGGTATCGACTGCCGGGGGCACGAGACCAAATTGGCGGAAGGACGGCAAGGAACTTTTCTTTTTTTCGACGGACCAGCAGATGATGGCGGTGGACGTTAGCCAGAAGGGCGCCAGCCTGCAACTGGGCACACCCCACGCCCTGTTCAAGGCCACCACCGTTACCAGCGCCAGTGGACCCTACACCGTTTCCGCCGACGGCAAGAAATTCGTGATGAATACAGTTCTTCCGCAATCCATCACCGAACCGCTCACCCTGATCACCAACTGGCCCGCGGACCTGAAGAAGTAACTCGCTTTGACAAATTTAATCCACGCCTGGAGTACACTAGCGTCCCACAACCGGTTCCCCGTTTCCCGGCGCGGCCAACCCAGGCCGAAGGAGCAAATAATGGCAAACCGAATCGCACCCACCCTCTTCCAGCTGGGTCTGCTATCCATAGGCGTACTAATCCTCCTGGCTGTTGGCTCCGATGATGCTGGCGTGATCAGTTTCAGAGGCCATCCAAGTTGGGCCATGGCCACGAGCTCGTCCGCGATCGTCAGCCCGATGAACCCAAACCCCGCCAACCTGTATGTGATCTACAACAATTTCGGAAAGGTAACCCGGCCTTACGAGGACCTGGTTGCATGGGACGTCGCCGGCCCTGATTCCGGTATCGCCGAGCAGTGGGTCGCGATGCCTTTCACCCCAACCCAAAACGCCGAGGTTGACCTGATCGCGGTCGCGATCGAACACAACACCGGATCTCCCAATTCTTTTGTGCTCAGTCTCAACGCCGACAGTGGAGGCCTGCCGGGGAACCCTATACAGACTTGGTCCGTAAATAATTCACCTCAGTACGGGACCTGCTGCGTGGTTGATGTGGTGAAAGGGACTGGCGGGATAAGAGTTGCGAAAGGGGTGCAATACTGGGTGGTGGCAAGCACTGATCAGAATGATCAGGCCACACGAATGGAGTGGGACCTCAGCCCTCGGCAAATCGAGGCTCCATTTGCGTTTGGCGGTCCCCATGGGTGGTCCGAGTTCGTGGCTTTTCTATCTGCGTTTGGTGTATTTGGAAAAAGCCTCGACTGAGCCGGCCAAAGCAATTCATGACAACTGGCCCCAGCTTCGCGTCCGTTCTTTGAACGCGAACCTGGGGTGAGGCCGAAACAAACGTGCTGGCCTACCGCGGCGGCAAGCCCGCGTTTAGGCTAAAGACCGTGCCATCGGCAAAATGGCCTTTGGACGCGGTGCCGTACTGGCCGGTCGTTCCCCACAGCGTCCCGTCTTTGATTTGAATGAGGCCGGCTGGATATGCGCCGACCGCAGCCGTCGCCGAGAACGGTGAGAGACGCTGAATCAGGCTCCCATCGGAAGGCGATAGGGTGACGATGTCCCCGTAGCCGTCGCTGCCGTTGTAATCATCGATCCAGAAATTGCCGTCCGTCGCAAACAGCATAATTTGTGGAGCACCCGCGCCGTCCTGATCAGTGTAGAACGGGAAAAGCTGCAGGTTGCTGCCATCCGGTTCAATCTCAAACATCCCCGCGCCCGAGGTGCCGTAAATGAAGTAAATGCCATAAAAGTTCCCGCCAGGGCCGAAAGTCAACATACTTCCAGCGGACGGCAAGCCTTTAACCAGCGGAAAATTCATCGGCACCCACGTCATATTTTCGCTGGCTTCCGTGTAGTGGAAGAGCATCTCGCCCTGATCTGAACTGGCTGTGCCCCAGAACGTGCCATCAGAGGCCACCACCAGGGAGGAGGGATTTTCGCCGATGGTTGACACGTTAAAGTTGAAAACCACTTCATACGCTCCCGTGGACGGCGTGACCTTGAACATGGCCCCGGCGTTGTTCGATCCGCCGTAGTACGTCGTACCATACACATTGTTGTCGGTCCCCACGACCAGCACCCCACCGTACTCGCCATCGGCACAGTTCGGCTTGGAGCAGTAGCGGTGAACGATCTGAAACCCCGATCCATCCTTGTTTACCCGATACAGGACCCCGGCGCCACAGTAGCCATTGCAGCCGCCGATTCCGCCATAGATGGTTTCGCCATAAATCTTTCCGTCAGGGCCCTCGGTCACCAGGCCCCCGAGGTTTCCGCCCGGGTAATTCTTATTCGGTCCCGGCGCAAACGTATGCAGAACCGTCAGGGTCCCAGCCGGCGTAAGCGAGAATACCGTCCCGCCGTTGGGCGCCGAACTTCCTTCCATGGATACCTGTGCGGCCCCATAAAAATTGCCGTCAGAGCCGAGGATGAGCGAATCAGGCCTGCCACCCTGCGGACAGGCTCCTGATCGGAAGAATGAGTTTCCGTTGCAAGTGAAGGTATAAACCGCGACGGGCTGTGGGTTGGCTGCGTAAGCGTAGCCCGCCAGCAACACCACGAGAACTGCAAGATAGGTTGTTCGTTTCATGGGAGTGGTCCTCGTGGGCTTTATATTCTCGCACAAGAACCCAGTTGTCACGGAACTGTAAACAAGATGTAAAAACAACCACTGCCGGGTGCCCCGTTCTAAATCGCGTTCTTTGCGATTTAGGGCGGGGATTTTGCTTATCCCGGGCTGAATCCCGCTGAACTTCCCACCCACTCCATATTCTTGTTGTGGTCCACCCCCATCATGAGGCCGCGCCCCATGCGGACAATCGTCATCACCGGCAGCAGTTCGTCCACCCAGATGTACATGATCCGAATCTCCGCCTTGGTCCTGCCGAACGGCGTCTCAATCACCGGCTCAAAATTCATCTTCTCCTGCAGGATGTATTGCGACCGCTTCTCACCGGGGATTGCGGCCAGGTCTTCTTTCCTGGGATTGATCAGAACCCCGAGACCGGCGAACGAGAATAGCGGTTTGACCACGTAATGCTCCAGATCGTCCGGCACGCGTTCCACTCGATCCAGAAACTGCGTCTTCGGCACGCACTCATGACGCAGATAGGGCAGGGAAAACTTGCTCATGCGGAAATACCAGTTCGGATGTCCCGCCCACTCCACGTCCAGCTCTTCATCAAACCGGAAGTTCAACTGCAGTTTTTTCCGCACCAGCTCATCCACGATCGCGCGGTTGTAAATCCGCTCGATCGGAATGCGCTTGCCTCCGCTCTCATAAAAAAGCTGCTTGCCGTCTTTCTTGATGTCGGTGATCGAAACCGTCGGAATCCCCAGCAGTTTTTCTGTGACCAGAAAGTCTGGCCGCGTCTTCTGGTGCAGCGGATCAATCTCCATCAGAATGACGTTTTGCGGATCGTGATTGCCCACGATCGCTTGCCGCAGCAGCTTCTGGTAGCTCGCCCAATCCAACCCGCCGTGCAGATACCGGAGATTCTTATCCAGTCCGAAAACTTCCATGTACGCCTGCGACAGCACCGCCTGATACGCATACAAAGAGGGGAATCCTTGCATCTCGACCAGCTTCGGCTGCAGTTCTCCCGCGGCATCGCGCACCAATCCAAAGTCCACCTGAATGAACATCGGGTGCGGCGCTTCGCCCGGCACATTGAACTCGGGCGGAATAGCCTGCGAAGAAGCCGCGTGATATTCGGGTGTCTCCAGTTGCTGGATCAACTCTTTCCCGTAGCGCGCCATCTTCTCCACCAGCGGCTTCGGAAAGAAACACGGCGTCTCCGAGATGCGGAACTCGACCGGCGCCCCGCAACGCTCTTTCATGGACTGGAGCAGCGCCTGATATTTCTCCGGCTTGTAATTCGCATTGCACTGCTGGCGCAAGGAAGGAATCATGAACGTGTGGCGCGGACGCCCCTCAGGTCTGTCATCCTGAGTGCCCGCGCTTTTTTTCGCGGGCCGAAGGATCTCAGTCTCCTCAACCTCCGGGGAGAAGAGGCTGGTTGCCCCGTTCCCTCGCGTTCTTTGCGAAAGGGCGGGAAAAAATCACGCTTCAATCAAGAACTGCCCACCCCGCATGATCTGCTCGTCGTCCACCCAAATGTCGAACTTCCGTCCTACCACATCAATATGCGTCGACGAATACCAGTCCGCCCCGGTGTGCTCTCCGTACGGGTTGCCAAACGCAATATGCACTCCGGGATACTTCTCGTCCTGCAGAATCTGTCCGATCACGTCTTTCAATTCGATGTTCGTCCCAATGGCGAATTCACCCACCCGATCGCTGTTCTCATCCGTGTGGGTATAGCTCCAGAAATCGCTCTCCAGTTCGCGATTCGCCGAGTGCGCTTCGGTCACACGATTGCCCTTCACCTGAATCGTCAGCGGATTCTCTTTCAGGTCACCAAACTTGGCGCACAGCCAATCTCCAACCACTCCGTCAATCACAAAAGTTCCGTTCACTTCGCCCGGCGTGGTGAACACTTCTCCGCCCGGCAGGTTTCCCCATTTATCCGGGCTGATCAGTCCGCTGGTTTTCACCCAGCGATAATTCGGATTCAACTCCGCAGTCAGGTCTGTTCCCGCCGCCGTTTTTGCCCGAACGTATTTCGCCCGCCGCACCATCTCCGCCACTTTGGCGCTGATGCGGTCCACTTTCACAAAGTCGGCCCGCATCCCCTCCAGCATGATCTGCCGGTTGATGTTGACCATGTGAGCGTGACGCATCTTCCGCCGGTTCACGATGGCCGTCATCTGCATGCGGGAACGTAATTCGTTCATTTGCGCCTGCACCGCGAAAATGCTGACTTGGCTGGTCTCCATGTCCTCGGCAATTTCGGGCGGCAAGTTGGTCAGGGGCCGCGACGCCAGATCTTCCAGGACCCACGCCCGGTAAGGAGCGCCCACGTTTTCCAGTTCATGGACAATACTGGCGGCGATCTCCTTCGTCGCCTCATCCGTGATCACTGTGGTCTTTTCGCCCGGCTGAACGCGCAGGCACACCTGCACCGCGTTACGGGCGCCGGGGGTGAGTTCAGGATCGAAAGAAATATTATTAAGCTGGCGAATGATTTGACTGACAGGAACGTTCATTACCCTACTTTTCTGGCGGAAGTCACCTCTTCTGCGAGTCCGACTTCCGTCTCCTCAATAATATAATCCACCACTTTCTTCAGGTCGCAGGTTTCCTGGAACACGCGCAGTTGCCGGTCTGCGCCCGTGCCCATTTCCATAATATCGTGGATGTAGTTGAGTTCCTCCCGCGAATCCAGTTCGTCGGCCACATCGTCCACGAACTCCAGATATTCTTTGAGCAGGTCGCGTACTGGGACCTCTTTCTGCTTGCCAAAGTCGATCAGCTTGCCTTCCATTCCGTAGCGCGCGGCCCGCCACTTGTTCTCCATCAACAGGGCGCGACGGTAGAGCCGGAAGCCCTGGTTCGCCGCATACAGCTTGTACAGCTTGGCAATCGTCGCCTGGATGAGCGCAGCCAGCGCGATGGTTTCATCCACCCGCATGGGAATGTCGCAAATGCGGAATTCCAGCGTATTAAAGAACGGATGCGGCCGAATGTCCCACCAAATCTTCTTCGCGTTGTCGATGCAGTTAGTTTTAATCAGCAGCTTGATGAAATTCTCGTACTCGCCCCAGCTGGGAAAATAATCCGGAATATTCGTCCGCGGAAACTTGTCAAACACCTTGCAGCGGTATGACTTCAATCCGGTGTTCATCCCCAGCCAGAACGGCGAATTCGCCGAGAGTGCCAAAATGTGCGGCAAAAAATAGCGCGCATGATTCATCAGATGGATCGCCGTCTCCCGGTCCTCCACTCCGATGTGGACGTGCAGGCCAAAAATCAGGTTCGCACGCGCCACCAGTTGCATGTCTTCTACAAGATTTTTGTAGCGATCGTCCGGCGTGATCTCCTGCACCCGCCAATCGGCAAACGGATGGGTCGCCGCCGCCGCCAGCCGCAGGCCGTTGTCCTTGGCCAGCTTGACCATGTCGCGGCGCAGCCCTTTGACCTCAGCCTTGGCTTCCTTGATGTTGGTGCAAACCGAGGTCCCTACCTCTACCACCGCCTGATGCATCTCCGCCTTTACCTTTTCTTGCAGCCGCATCCGGCCCTGCTCCATCATTTCCGTATGGATGTGCGAGCGCAGGTCGCGCGAGACGGGATCCACCGTCTGATATTCCTCTTCAATCCCAATGGTGAAAGTCGGTTGCATAGAGAATTAGCGGCCAAAATACGGGCCACTTTCAATCGTAATAGTATAGCAATGGTGGGCAAGTGGCGGCCCTATTCGAGAATCAGATCCTACTGAACTGAGCTGTCGACGCGGATGTTGGAGAGGAGCGTGTGCCACGTAACTTCTCTTTGCGGCGCGGTAAGTTGGCGCTGAGGGTGTCTAACGAATTCAAACATTTCGTCGCTGACCGGGAGCTCTTTGATTGGGTGCATTACGGCATTTCTGATGCCATTCAGCTTGTCGAGCTTGGACAGAAATTCCTTTCTATCTCGGACAACTTCTTCCGGCAGTTTCTCAGCGAGTTCCGTCCAGTTTTCGCTGAGAATCTTTTTCATGTCGATGAAGTTCGTGTACGAAAATGGGTCGTCAGCGGGGAGATCGTCCATCTCCCTCCTTTGGACGCACTCCACGCGGATTTTCTGCGGAACAGCTTTTCGCCACCACGCATCGCCGTATTTTCCGATGAGTGTTTTCTTGGTGATGGAGTGCAAGAGCATCTCTATCTCACGAATCGATTCGTACAGATCGCCAAACTGTACCCCGGAACCCATCAGGTTCAGGTAAATCTGCACATCGTCTCGGTTCACAGTTGGGTGCCGCTTCTTGAGCCATCTTGTGATCTTGTAAGGTCGATGAGGCGGCCTGACGCGGTTTAGGGCCTCTTCCACGGCGAGCCGGGTCTGTCGAGGAATGGATAAAATTATGTCGGAACGCTGAATCTTGCCTTCCCCTGCCTGTCGATACAAGTAACCCAGGACTGTGGAAACGGTGACGCCCATCCTGAAGGCGACCTGGCTGGGGGAGTCGCCTTTACGCAAGAGCCGCGCTGCCTCAGCCGGTCTGCCCACTGATTTTGGCCCCCAATCCGTTCGAGCTGTTGCAACGCAGAAGGTTTTGGACTATCTCGCGGTCGTTCCGCGTTTTCGGGCTACAACCGGCTTTGGCGGAGAAGCCACCGGCCCGGCGAGGAAAGACGCCCACCTCAACTCTCGCGCCGGATTCTCCTCGCTCAGCGCCTTCTTCACCGCCATCTCTGCGACGGCATTTACCACCCAGTCAAAATTCTCCCGGCCCACCGAATTCACATCCGCATCCGGCGCCGGATTCATGAAGTCAATGGCATAGGGCACGCCCTCTTCCACCGCAAACTCCACCGTGTTCAAGTCGTAGCCCAGCGCCCGGCACAGCGTCAGCGCATCTTTCACCATGCGTTCATGCAGCTGGGCGCTCGACGGCGGCGGATTCCCCTTCACGTACCGCTCATGGTGCGGCGCCTTCGGATCGTATTTCATCACATGCACTTTCTCCTGCCCAACCCCATAGCACCGGTAATACTCCTCGAACTCCACTCCGTGTTGCAAGGTCATGCACAAATCGCCGGTCTGGTTGTAGTGATGAAAGAATTCCTCCGGCGAGTGCACCTTATATACATGCTTCCATCCTCCGCCTGCGTACGGCTTCAGGAACGCCGGAAAGCCGACGTACTCAAAAATTTCCTCCCAGTTCAGCGGGTACATTAAGTTCCGCATGGACTGATCGGTCGTTCCCTCAGGATGCTTGTTGTGTGGCAGCAGCACGGTTGGCGGAATCGCCACACCCAGCTTGGTCGCCAGCGCATAGTTGAAGAACTTGTCGTCCGCCGTCCACCAGAACGGATTGTTGACCACAATCGTCCCGGTCAGCGCCGCATTCTTCAAGAACGCCCGATAGAACGGAATGTCCTGCGAAATGCGGTCAACAATCACCTTGTATCCGCTGGGGTCGGCCATCTTCACTCCGCCAATCTTGACGAACTCTGCCGTCACCCCATCAGCCTTCATGCTGTTGATCTTCTCCACCAGCGCCGGCGGAAACGTATTTTCCATCCCAAACAAAATCCCAATCTTCTTCATAAACTCACCTCAAAATCCTGTCATCCCGAGAGCCCGCGCACTTCTTCGCGGATCCCAACCCTAGGTTGTCATCCTGAGAGCCCGCGCTTTTCTTCGCGGGCCGAAGGATCTCAGTCTCCACGACTTCCGCGGGGAAAAGGGGATTTTTCCTGACCCCTAAAAATACTTTCCCGCCATCCTCTGCCACAGCGGCCAGTCGTGCTTCGAATTGTCGTTATACACGTCCAGCCAGTGCGGCACCGCTTTCGCCTTCAACTTCTCCGACAGCTTCACATTCTGGTCCAGACACATGTCCCAATCCGCCGACCCCAGCACAATCTTCATCTGCCGGTAGCGGCTCAGGTACCAGTCGTCATTCATGTTGACCAGAAAATCCTGCGGGCAGTTGAAATAGCAGTCGTCGTCGTAGTAACCCTCCAGAAACTGATGGATGTCAAACGCCCCACTCATGCTCACGCAGTACGTCACCACGTCCGGATGCTTCAGCGAAAAGTTTACTGCGTGATATCCGCCGAAGCTCGCGCCGGTCACCGCCAGCCGCGGCGTCGGGTTCTTCCAGCGCACGAAGGGCAAAAACTCATTCAGGATATAGCGCTCATATTGCACGTGCCGCATCACCCGAATCCGCGGATGCACGCCCTTGTTGTACCAGCTCTCCAGGTCCACGGCGTCGGGACAAAACACCTGCAGCTCCCCCGCCTCGATCTTCGGCGCCAGTGCGCCAATCATGCCGCGGTCTTCATATTCGAAGAACCTTCCCATGGACGTCGGAAACACCAGCAGCGGCGTTCCGCCATGGCCGAAGACCAGCGCCTCCATGTCGCGATGCAGTTCCTGGCTATACCCCTTGTGATATTCGCGGTTCATTTCGCCGAAGTATCTTACCTGATTTTGGCGCGACGGAGGACGCCAGTGAGATTGTCATCCTGAGCAATCCTCGCGAACTGTCGCGTTTAGCGACAGAATAATCGCGCGATTGGCTCGCATCCTTGCCAAACGCGGCAGCGCATCCCACCCTCCACTCCTGTTATCCTTTTTCACTGAATCGGAGGCCCTCATGCACCGCAAACTTCTTCTGCTCATCACTCTGCTGCTCGCGCTTTCCGCCCTTTCCCAGGACGCCACCCACTTCGACGGCAAAACCTGGTGGGCCTACGTTAAAGTCCTCGCCGCCGACAACATGGAAGGCCGCGAAACCGGCAGCGACAGCCTGCGTCGCGCTGAAGCTTACGTGGTTGAGCAGCTAAAGCAAGCCGGACTTCAGCCCGCCGGCGTAAACGGCTTCTACCAGCCGGTGAAATTCCGCTCGCGCCAGATCGTCGAAAAAGATTCCACCCTCGCCCTGGTCCACGACGGCAAAGTCACCTCGCTCACTCTCGGCGAAGACGCCATCCTGAGCTCCCGCGTCGACCTCGCTCCGCACGTCGAAGCCCCGCTCGTCTTCGTCGGCTACGGCCTGACCGTCCCCGAACAAAACTACGATGACCTCGCCGGCCTCGACCTCAGCGGCAAAATCGCAGTCATCGTCAACGGCTCGCCCTCCAGCATTCCCGGCCCGCTCTCCGCGCACCATCAGTCCACCGCGGAGCGCTGGAAACCTTTCCACAAGGCCGGCGCGATCGGCATCATCAGTCTCCCCAATCCCGCTTCCATGGACATTCCCTGGTCGCGCATCGCTCTCAACCGCACCCACGTCACCATGACTCTGGCCGACCCGCATTTTGACGACACTGTCGGCGAGAAATTTTCCGCCACCTTCAACCCCGCGCACGCCGATCAACTTTTCGCCGGCTCCGGCCACACTCTTGCGGAAATCACCGCTCTGGCCAAAGAGCGCCAGCCTCTGCCTCACTTTCCCCTCGCCGTTTCGATCAAAGCCACGGCCAAGCTCGAAACCAAAGAGGTCGAATCCGCCAACGTCGTTGCTAAACTGCCCGGCAGCGATCCCGAGTTGAAGAACGAATACGTCGTGCTCTCCGCCCACATTGACCACATCGGCATCGGCGAGCCTATCAACGGCGACCGCATTTACAACGGCGCCATGGACAACGCTTCCGGCAGCGCCGTCCTGCTCGATGTCGCCGCCTCGCTCAAAAAATCCGGTGAGCATTTCAAACGTTCTCTGCTGTTCGTTTTCGTCACCGGCGAAGAAAAAGGACTGCTCGGCTCCCGCTACTTCACGGCCTATCCCACCGTCGACCCCAAATCCATGGTGGCCGACATCAACATCGACATGTTCCTGCCCATCGTTCCGCTGAAAATTCTCACCGTGCACGGCCTGGCCGAATCCGATCTCGGCGACGACGCCCGCCAGGTGGCCGAAGCGCGCGGCATCCACGCGCAGGCCGATCCTCAGCCGCAGCGCAACGTCTTCATTCGCAGCGACCAGTACAATTTCATCCGCCACGGTATTCCCGCGCTCATGATGGACGTCGCTCCCGATCCCAACTCGCCCGAGCAGAAACAGCTTTATCGAGACTGGCTCACCAACCGCTACCACGCGCCCTCTGACGATCTCGATCAGCCCGTCGATCTCTCCGCCGCCGCGCAATATGAAGAAGTGATTCGGGGCCTGATGATCTCCGTCGCCGACGGCGCCTCGCGCCCGCAGTGGAAGCCCGACAGCTTCTTCCGCCGCTTCGCCGAGACGCCAAGCCAGTATTGATCGTGCAGCGCGGACATTCCTGCCCGCGCTCTTAACCCTTGTCATCCTGAGCGAAGCCGACCGATTCGCGAAGCGAATCGCTCGGCGGAGTCGAAGGACCTCGTGCCTGCCGGCAGCTTAAACGGGCGACGGGAGGAATTTCCTCCTCGACATCCCGTTATTCCCAACCCCCGCCTCCCGATTCGCTTCGCGAATCGCTCGGCGGCCGTAAACGGCGACATGAAACTCGATATTGCGAAGTTTCAGCCCGCAGCCGCCGCGCCGGTGGTAGCCTCAACCACGCCCCCTCCGACGCCCGCTGCGGAAGGGCAACTGCAAATCTCCTCCACTCCCGACGCCGCCGATATCGAAATCGACGGCAACTATGTCGGCAGCACGCCCTCGACCGTGAGTGTCGCCTCCGGCCAGCACCAAATTTCGGTGAAGAAGACCGGCTTCAAACCCTGGGAACGAAAAATTACAGTCTCAACCGGACAGGTAAACGTGAACGCGGCGTTAGAACCGGAGGCCAAATAGGAAGGAGGGAAGTATGAGAAGAACTACGTGCCTCTTTCTACTCGCGGCACTACTTACGGCAACCTCGTCGGCTGCTAAGGACAACTGGCAGTCCGATCTCCACGAGTGGGTCGTTTCTCGTCAAGCGGATCCAGGCTGTAAGGCTCGCTACGTCACTGGCATTTATCGCCCAGATTTGGGCGACAAGCCGGTCTGGGGCCTTATGACTGAGAAGATGTTCAAGTACTTTTCCGGAGATGGCGCGAAACTCGCCCCGTCAGTCTGCCCTGCCACTAGGGCAAACATCGACGAGGCAGAGTACCGCTTTCTGTTCTCCGCCTCGCCGATGAAGACGGTTAGCCAGACTACGCACGGGTCCGAGACGCGAACAACCACGCAGCCATTCGACGCCAACGTAACCTACTCAGACGGTGGCAGTGCGACCGTTCAAGGCCAGCAAACGGCCACGGTAGTTGTACCAACCGAGACAACGATTTCGCGATCGTCGGTTGCCCTTTATATGTACGCTTATCGGGTTGAGGGAAGCCAGCTTGAGTTGATTGCAACTGATGATGTCGTCTTTAGCAGGGTCGCTGCCAGTGGTTCCGGCTCGAACGCCGCTGGCGCCGAGCTAGGCGCTGGAATTGGCAACTTGGTTCGAGCGTCCAAAGACCGACACCGGGCAGACAAGCTGTTCGAAGAGGCTTTGAGGGCCACGCTTGCAGCCGGGTCCCAGCCGCCGCGCGCCACCGTGCTCGCCGCAGGCCATACAGGGACAGACGCCCCCGTCCGTCCGGCCGAGCAGCGCCCGGCAGAGCCAGCGGCTGCCACCGCCGCCCAGCTGCAAATCTCCTCCACTCCCGACGCCGCCGATATCGAAATCGACGGCAACTATGTGGGTAGCACGCCCTCGACCGTGAGCGTCGCCTCCGGCCAGCACCAGATTTCTGTGAAGAAGATCGGCTTCAAACCCTGGGAACGCAAAATTACAGTTTCGACCGGACAGGTCAACGTCAATGCGGACTTGGAAGCCGGCTCGAAACAGTAGGGTCCCGTCCGCGTGATTTTAGGTTTACCGGTCGGCGGTAGGAAGCGGAGCCTCGGTCGAATCGTAACCCGAGGTAAGGAGAAACCAAACCATGAAGAAAGCATTTGCCTGTCTGATAATCCTGTTTCTCGTTGGTTGCGGCGGCGGGAATAACCAGCAGACCACGCCCGGCCAGTCAGTTACCACGAACCTCATAGGTAGTTGGTCAATCACAACCACGTCATCGACCGGCCTGAACGCCACGCTCACCGTGAGCCTGGTGAGTAGCGCCTGTAGCGTTGACACCCCAATCTGTTCGTTTACCGTGACCGGGCCAGCCTGTGTTCTGGCTGACGATAACACCGGGCAAGGCTCCATCAGTGGCAGTGGAAATTTCATCTACCCGCCACAGGGAGTCTTAATTGGAACTGCGGCTGACCCTGCGTCGCAGAATGCCGCGATCAACTTCCTATTCGCCGAGGCCGACACCCTCGGGGACGCCGCCGTGTTCCAGGGGACTGGGACGGTTGGCAGTGGGACAATCTCAGGAAATTGGTCATGCAACCCACAGTCGCCAATATGCGCTGGCGAGTCTGGCACGTTCTCTGGGACGCTGCAGTAAACCGAAGAAAAGGCGGGTAGCCCGTGCTTTCGCGAGGCGAAGGGCGGGGTGGTTGAGTCCCTCACCCCACCACCGACACCTCCCCATGCGGCTTGCGCGTAGGCCGGACGGTGATCCCGACGTCAATTTCGTCGCCAACCCCAACTCCCGTCGCAATTCGGGAATCCCCCGCCCACCCACCCCCCAATTCCCGTTTCGGGAAAATCTTGTCAAGCCCCCAAAACCGCCGCTTTTCCCCCAACTCCCTCATTCCATTTTGAAAATATTTCTCCAGCGCATGTCACATAAGCTATAGCAATATTATACGATATAACTAGAAGTAAACATTAAGGCGCTGCCCACGGGCCGCGCCTTTCTATTTTCTAGGAACTCCCTTTATCTCATAACCACGACGTCATCCCGAAGCGTCGCGTTCTCACCAGCGACGCGAGGGATCTGGCGCGGAGCGGAATCATAATGGCATCAGAGTCCGAAAACCCCATCCATCGCAACACCAAACGTACCGGCGAGCTCTCGGAAGCAGCTTTCCTCCTCAAGGCGGAAAGCCTCGGCTTCCACGTGGCCAAGCCCTGGGGCGACAGCGAACGCTACGACTTCATCCTCGACGCTGGCCCGCGCCTCTGGCGCGTCCAGCTCAAATGCACCGAGGCCCTCCGCGCCCGCGGCTACGACATTCAGCCCATCTACGCCGTTTACGGCCAGGGCAAAGTCGTCTACTCAGCCGACGAAATCGACGTTCTCGTCGCCCACATCATTCCCAAAGACGCCTGGTACGTGCTCCCCGTCGAAGAGCCTGCGCTTCTATCCCGATATCGTCTGCCAGCGCGCCCGCTGGGAAAAATATCGCGAAGCCTGGGACCTGCTGCGCTCGCGCGAGCCAAAATCGCAGGACGCCGCCACCCACGCCGCCCTCGAAGCCGCTCCGGACCCCCGACGCCCTGAAACCCACGGGCAAGCGGTCATCCCGAAGCCCCGCGCTTTCACCAGCGGGGCGAGGGATCTGGCGTGCAGCGCCTTCGCAATGTCCAACCGTCACAGACGGTTTTCTTCCCCGAGCGGTAGAAAGGGCACAGTGACGAGCAGATCCGCGCAAGCTCCCTCACGCGGCTGAACTACACCGCGTTTCGGGATGACGCTTTCAAAATATATGCGAGAGGCGAAACGATTTTAAGTTTACCACGCTCGCAGAGTGGGAGGGGCTTCGGCGCACAGGCGCTATCCCTCGCTCCGTGTTTAGCGGTCATCCCGAAGCCCCGCGCTTTCACCAGCGGGGCGAGGGATCTGGCGTGCAGTGGCTTTGCAATGTCCAACCGTCACAGACGGTTTTCTTCCCCGAGCGGTAGAAAGAGCAGAGTGATGAGCAGATCCGCGCAAGCTCCCTCACGCGGCTGAACTACGCCGCGTTTCGGGATGACGTTTTCAAAATACATGCGAAAGGCGAAACGATTTTACGTTTACATCATGACGAACCGGCCCCGCTCGCATGTCTTGTACACGGGCGTGACCGGCAATCTTCCGCGCCGGGTGTTCGAGCACAAGAACAAGCTCTTGCCGGGCTTTACTAGCCGGTACAACCTCAAGCGGCTGGCATACTACGAATGCTTCGCTTATCCCGACGCCGCGATTGACCGAGAGAAGGAGATCAAGGGCTGGCGGCGCAGCAAGAAGGTTCGCCTGATTGAGTCCATGAATCCTCACTGGTACGACTTAGCGGAACATTGGGCGGAAGTTTACAAGCCCGAAACCAGTGGCGATCCGCGCTTGATCCCTCGCCTCGCTGGCGAAGGCGCGAGGCTTCGGAATGACGCCACTGGGAAGCTAACGACTAGCTACTAGCTACTGGCTCAACAACTTAGCCCCATCCGATGCTCAAACTAACCACTAAACCCCGATTTTCGCCCTTTCATTGGATAAGGCATGTGTTACCCTCCTGTAATTCAATAACATACCCTCAACGCAAACCATCGGGGAGAGCTGTATTCAGCCTCTCTGCGGGTGAAGGTCAAAACATAAGGAACGGGTTTGGGAAGGGCATTCTTTAGCCGCTGAAGTCAGCGGACTTCCTAGACCACATTGTCAGGTTCAGGCTAGGAACCCAGGGAGCGGTGCATCATGCGCCGCTGATCCCAGTGAGCGAAAGCGAGAGCAAATGCACAAGCCAGTGAAGTATGTGGAGAAAGCAGCCACCGTCGCCGCCACCGGCATATGGGCGGTATTCGAGCGCCTCAACCGCGTGAAGCCCAATGCTTCTCCCACGCCCAAGTGGTCGGATAAGCCGCTGCTCAAGTCCTACGAGAAGTCGAAGCCGCCGCTCGGCTGGCCACGTTCGACCGACTCGCTCTGCCCGCGCTGCGTGCCCGAAATTCGTCAGCAGATCCTCGACGGCCACCTGCCGGTCGACGTTCTGATGAATGAAAAAGTCGGCGAAGTGAAAGCCACCATCATCGAGCGTGACGGCAAGATCCTGATGGTGAAGCAGTGCCCGAAACACGGCACGTTTGAAGACGTGATGTCGATTGACACCGAGTTCTCGCAGCACCTGGAGGAAGTTTTCCCCGGCCGCGACATCCGCGCCCATGACGACGAGAAGTTGCATCACCATGGCAGCAGCACTATTAAATATGGACGCGGCTCGGTGCTGACCATCGACCTCACCAACCGCTGCAACATGATGTGCGATCCCTGCTTCATGGACGCCAACCAGGTCGGCTTTGTGCACGAGTTGACGTGGGAGGAAATCAAGCAGATGCTCGATAACGCCATCACCATCAAGCCGCGCCGGCAGATGAGTGTGCAGTTCTCCGGTGGCGAGCCAACATTGTCACCGTATTTTTTGGATGCGGTGCGCTACGCGCGCAAAGTCGGATACAACAGCGTCCAGGCCGCGACCAACGGAATTGAATTTGCCAAGAGTTTTGAGTTTGCCCAGCAGGCGGCCGAAGCCGGGATGCGATATGCCTATCTGCAATTTGACGGCATCGGCAACGCCGCCAACGCCCACCGCAAGGTCGGCAACTTGTTTGACGTGAAGTTGAAGGCCATCGACAACCTGCACGCCGCCGGCATCGAGATTGTTCCCGTCATCACAATTGTCAACGGAATTAACAACGAGCAAGTGGGACGCATCATCCAGTTTGCGCTGGACAATCCCAAGAAGATTGGCTTCCTGTCGTTCCAGCCGGTGTCGTTCACCGGCCGCGACGAAGCCATCACCGACGAGCGCCGCATCGCGCAGCGCTACACGCTTTCTCACCTCGCCCACGATGTGAAGGCTCAAACCGGCCTCGGCGAGCCCGCCCGCGACTGGTTCCCCATCAGCTTCATGGGAACCTTCAGCGACTGGGCCGACCTCATGCACGCCCAGGATGCCAACAACAACTGGGGCCAGCTCTCCTGCGGCTGCCACCCGAATTGTGGGACAGGGATGGCGGTGATGATTGACAAAGAAACCAAGGAAGCGGTGCCGGTGACGGCGTTTCTGCACGGCGACCAGCTGGCGAAAGACATTGCTAAGGTAAATGACGCGGCGCGGGGAAAGTCTCTGACCGCGTTTGGCATGGCGCTGTGTTTGATGAAGAACTACGATCCGTTCAAGTCGCCGACGCACTTCAAGATGATTGATCTGCTGCGCAAGTTCGACAAGAACTACAACGTGACTGGAACTAACTACGGCAAGGTCGGTCCGGACCGCACGATTGATGACGTGATGAAGCGGCGCCAGGACCGGTGGAATTTCCTGTTCATCGCCGGCATGTGGTTCCAGGACCTGTTCAATTACGATTTCCGGCGGACCGAGCAGTGCATCATTCCGTACGCAACCCAGGAAGGCGAAATTTCCTTCTGCGCGTACAACACCGGCGTGGGCTGGCGCAACATCATTGAGAAGATGCACATGACGGCCACGCTCACCAAGTGGTACGAAGAGCATGGACGCCACGAGATTTTTGCCGGCGGCAAGAATGTGAAGATGGAATCGACCGAGCACTCGCTGGTGCTGCGCGACGGGATTGTGACGGAAGAAGAGCAGCACGATCTCGATAAGCTGGGCATCGCCAAGAACGCGCGGGAAGAAAAGATTCGAGCGAGAGACGCGAAACTTCAAGAGGCCCGCGGACCGAAGAAAGACGACGCTGCTTACAACGCCCGCATGGCCGCTCTGTATCGCGAGGTCGTGTTAAAAGAGAAGCCGGTGCAATCGGAAGGCGGATTCATCCCGCTGGGGGCGCTGGCGAAGCCGAATGCGCCAAAGCCGCAGGTGGGTGAGCCGGTAGCGGGAGATTAAGAGCTTCTGGCTGCTAGCTTCTAGCTAAATCAGGGCCGCCGTAAGGCGGCCCGAAGTTTTATAACTAGGGACGTGGGCTGGGCCCAGCCGACTGCCCACGCGCGTGTCAATCCCCTAGTATTCAACTGTCTCCTTTGTCGGCGTTACTTTAAGACCGTAGCCGCATTGCGGCTGTACGCCCGAACCCGCGGGAGTTCCTATCCAACCCGGGTTTGCAATGATTGTCCGGTTCTGGTCATACAGGTGGACCAGGAACGTGACACTCGTGTTCGCGGGGAAATCGTTGCAGGTTTGCACCCCGTAGTCCTCGGTTACGCCGCCGAACGCCCAATTCCATATCTGACCGTTGGCCGGAGTTTTTGCCAGCGTGGTCTTCTGGCCGGTGTTCTTATCCTCGCTGATCACGTTCCACGTGGCACAGTAATTCCCTCCCGGCGTGCAGTTGGGCACGATTCCTCCCAGGACTGTGTCTCCCGGGCTCACATTAATTGGGTTGCTCTCCCACACCGTGCCTTGCATGCAGCAATTCCAACTCGCCATGGCCCAGGGCCCCGGCGCGTACCACTGCAGCACGGGCTGAACAATGCTTTGCACGTCGTTGATGTCCTCAAGGCCGGGAAAAAAGAACAAGGTTTGTCCATCATCCGAATTCGGAAGCGGCGGCACGATCCAGCCCGCAGCAATTTCGCCGTAGGACGTGCTTGTGGTCGTGCTCACATATTCCAGCCAACCGTTGATAATCGGCAGCTCGATTCCGCGCAACTCTTTGCTACCTGGAAAAACCACCTCTCCTGTCGCGGTGTAGTGGGCATAGTTGCAAACCGGCGCGGCCTCGACCGTTCCGTCCGCATGTTGCACACTCGCCTCCAGCAGCGTATTTCCTTCCGCTAAGACCATCACGCACGATGGATGGAAGTACCCAAACGGCGTGATCACGAAACCTTCCGGCACATCCGCAGGCCGATCCGCTCCCGCCACCGTGACATTGCGAGCCGGGGTGAACGCGGTCTCCTGCGCGTTCATGAACGAAGAGAAAATGAAGATGACGGCCAGAACCGCGAGGCCGGTTACGAGATAACGATCCAATCCGTGCATCTGCCTACGCATTTTTGATCTCCCTTTCTAGTCACCAAATATAAAAGCCCCGGGGCCAGTCTCAAACTCGTGGTCTGCACTGAGCTGTTCATCCCGACGTTACCGGCGGTAGCCATGACATGTCAAGGAAGCTGCGACATTCTCGCCTGTTCGCAGCGCTGAAGCGCTGCGCCACCTAAAACCTTCTCCCCGGAAAGCTGTCGCGACTGAGATCCCCGTTCGACTTCGCCCGTCGCTGCGCGACGCGGCTTCGCTCAGGGCAGGCTTTCGGCCCGCGAAGAAAAGCGCGGGCTCTCAGGATGACAACCAAGGCGAGTGAGTCGCCGCGCCTGCCGGATCGGCAGCCCTGCCAGCCTCGCGGTAGCTCTCTCATCACTTCACCGGCTCCCAGCCCTCGGGCAGCATATCGAAGGCCAGGGTGTCACGGTAGGCGTACTGATTGCCTTTCAGTACGGCCACCGGCGTCAACATGTGCCAGATGCGCTCATCGTCGAAGACGTAACACTCACCGCATTCGCGCATGGTGAAGCGATCAAGTTCATGTTTGTTATTGTCGGTGATGATGACTTCGCCACCGTCAGCCCCGCAGCGGCCCACCAGGTGCGTGGCGAGGTATTTTTCCCCGTCTTTATGTAAGCCTGGCGGGCTGGTGTCGCACGGCCGGCCCGGCGTGGCCACGAACCTTATTAGATGCACGTTGACCAGATACCTCGTACCCACTTTCGAGAGCGGCAGGTAATGAAGGTGGTGAGCAATCATCTTGCGAACGCCGATGGAACCGGCGATCGCCGGAGGCAGCGGAGCGTACTCTCGCGGCTGGTCGCCTAAAGTCGTGTTGTATTTTTTCAGCTGCACGTAGGGCGTGCTCTCCTCGCTCAACCAAACGTTTACGCCGCCCTCTACGATCTCGGCCCGGACACGATTCAAGGAACGATACCGGTCGCCTCCGTCGTAGTACTTGTCCCTGGGGATGGACCACGCTGCATGGGACAACGCCTCGAGCGCGCGCGCTATGTCTACATCAACTCTGAGCGGCTGACGGCTAAAGCCGCGCTCGACGAGGTCGTTTCGCGACCGGGCATTGGTGGCAACTGGAATAAAGCTATCTTGACTCATGATTGCTCCTGACACCAAGCGTCCATTAAACCGGAATCTCGTTTTTGATTTCAAGAAGCTGGCACCTGTCCGCAGCGCTGGAGCGTGTGCTGGAAGACTCGTCTTTCGCCCCGCCGGGGCTGCATCATTATCTAACTTATACCCACGGCTTGCGCCGTGGGCTGCATTCTGGCGCCGCTTCGCGGCTGCGAAGGGCTCGGAAGAACAAGGAGGGAAGCGAGGTTTTTCGCTTGACACGGCGAATTATTCGCTGTATATAACCATATAGTTATGGAACTGATGAGTTATGTGACACAAGCCGACCGACTGGATGCGACGTTTGCGGCGCTGGCCGATCCCACACGTCGCGCAATCCTGGCGCGGCTGGCTTCGGGTGAAGCATCGGTGCTGGAGCTGGCTGAGCCGTTCGCGATGACCCAGCCGGCGATCTCCAAGCACCTCAAGGTATTGGAACGCGCGGGGCTGATCTCGCGGGGGGTGGATGCGCAGCGCCGTCCGCGCCGGCTCGAAGCGCGGCCACTGCGCGAGGCCACGCGCTGGCTGGAGCGTTATCGGCGGTTCTGGGAGAAGCGCTTTGAACGGCTGGATGATTTGCTTGAAGAAATGAAGGCTGGAGAATCGAAAGCTAAGGAGAAAAAACATGCCCGTAGAATGCGAGAAAGAGGGAATGACCATGAATAAATCGGCAAACCTGAATGTAATGGCGCTCGGTGAGCGTGAATTGGTGATGACGCGAACGTTCAATGCGCCGCGCAACCTGGTGTTCGAGGCCTTCACCCGGCCCGATCTGATCAAACGCTGGTTGCTGGGACCGGATGGCTGGTCGATGCCAGTGTGCGAGGTTGACCTGAGGGTGGGAGGCCGGTATCGCTATGTGTGGCGGCGGGACCGGGACGGGAAAGAGATGGGGATGGGCGGCGTGTATCGGGAGATCATGCCGCCGAAACGGATCGTCGTCACCGAGAAGTTTGATGATCCGTGGTACAAGGGCGAGGCGCTGAACACGGCGGTCTTCACTGAGCAGGAAGGAAAAACGCTGTTCACGCACACGTCGCTGTTCGACTCGCGCGAGACGCGGGACGCCGTTCTGAAGTCTGGCATGGAGACCGGCGCAGGACGGAGCTACGACCGGCTGGAGGAGTTGCTGGCTTCGATGGCCCAGTAAACAGTCAGTTTGCCGTTCTCAGTTCTCAAGAAGAGGCCGCCGAGAGGCGGCCTCGAATTTTTGAGTGAGGCCGGAAGGGCTACGCATTTTTCTACGATGACCTCTGTAGTGCCGCGTCAACAGGAAGGTAAATTGGGCAGGAAATGTGTCCGCTAGTGTCATTTCGATCATCTCAAGTCTGCTGTCATGACTCTATCGAAGGAGATAAAGAATGGACGACAAAAAACAAGGAACGCATTCCAGCGACCAGCAACACGGAAACCGCAACCCCGGGCAGGAGCCAAACCAGTCCGGGCAGCAGCCGGGTCAGAGCGAGGAAGAACGCCGCCGCCATGAGCAACAGCGGCGCAAGCCGGATGTGGAACACGGCGATCCCGACCAGGAAAAGGATCGGCAGGAAAAGATCGCTTAGTCTGATTCCGCAAGGCAATTTTATAGTGCGGCTGTGGGACTGTTGAGGGGCCGCTCAGGCGGCCCCTGTTTTTCTGGCAGGAATCGGGCAGGATCTACTTCTCGTCGCGGCCTTTTTTGCGTAGTTGTGCGGCGTCGAGCTTGGCGATGAGTTGCTGAATCATTTCGATCATGGCGTTGGAGTCAGTTTCATTCTGAATGCGCCGCGCCAGATCCCGCCAGTCTTCCACCGTTGCATCGCCATCTTGCCCGTGACCATCAACCGGGTGGACAACCCCTCGGGCGTCCTTTTCGGGCTCGACTAACGGCCCTTCCGAGGGCTCTCCCGGAAGGTGAGACGACTCATCCGATTTGCCTGAGCTGGCCATTCAGGTCCTCTTTCTGTCAAACGAAGCTGCTGCCAGCTGCGATTTCTTCTGGGCAGAGGTTTTACTCGCCGCGCTGGCACTGCTGACTCTCTTTTTTGAGGGCAGGTCTACGGCAATGCGTTTCACTATGTCGACCGGAATCTGTTCGAAATATGTTTTCTTGTTCGGCATCGCACTTGTTCCTTGGCGCCAATAGACAGTAGCAGGGGCGAAGTGATACGGGTTATATCTTTGCAAAGTGCTGGTTGTCCTTAAAGTGCTGTAAACCACGCTTTTTAGGGCAGTTATAGAACCTCGGAGCATGACGACCGGAATAGTAAGGCTATCTATGCTTAACGTGACGATTTCATGCTTGCAATGTATTGCTACGGTACGTTACGATACGGAATCGTTCGTTTAACGTTTTAATCTCGATTACGGAGAGTGAAGATGAATCGCCCCACCAAAACGCCGATGAACTTCAAGACCATGGCGCAGCTGGACGTCCCGCAAGGCCGCAACGGAAAGCACAAAGATATTGTGAGCAAGATTCTGTCCGACCTCGATCAAGTGCCGGCCGGGACGGCGCTGAAGGTACTATTGGCAGAGTTAGTGTCAAGCAAGGAGAAGGTGCGGTCGGCGCTCAATCGGGCCATCCATAAAGATGGGCGGAAAGCCGCGACCGCGAGCGACGCAACTTTTCTCTACGTGTGGAACGAACCATCGATCGAACCGAGGCCGGTTCTTAAGAAGGCGTTGTAGCCGGGAGTTGGTTCAGAGCGGGCCGCCGCCAGGGCGGCCCGTTTGGTTTGGGGACCCGCACGCGGGCTTGGGTTGGGCCAGGCGCCGGAGTATAGTGGGGACGCTGGGGCGGGCTCAGAGGAGGTCAGCATGTTTCGATGCGATCGAGGTTCCGTCATTCTTATTGCTGTTTTCTTCTTCTTATCTGCCAACGCGTTCGCCCAATCGCATTTCAAGGTGCTCCACCTGTTTGACGGAAAAGGTGAGGGCGCAAAGTATCCCGGCAACATCGTCATGGATGGGTCGGGAAACCTGTTTGGCATAACTACCCAGGGCGGAGACTCGGCATGCTCAAGTGGCTGCGGAGTGGTCTACGAGTTGTCTCCGAGCGGTAGCGAGTGGACGTACAAATTCGTCTACGGCTTCAAGGGGGCACAGAGGGCTTGGTTACTTCACGAACAGCAGGTTCCTCGACACGCTCTCGCCACGCCAGCGTGGCTGCGGGCGGCTCGGAATGACAAGAGCTTTGAGCCCTAAGGCCTCAGGCTGAATTCCTGTCCAGCAAGCGGCGCGAGAAGCGGGATGACGTAGCCCTTCACCTGGGCTTTGCCGGCTTTGCTGGCCTCAACCAGAAGGTCATATTTGAACTCGCCCCGGCGGAAGGACTCGCGGTTCAGACGAAAGACGAGCATGTCGTTCGTAGAACTGCGCAATGAAATCTGATCCGGCGTTGCATTCTTGACGACCAGCAGAATCTCTCCTGCGCCATCTTCTTTTTCTTTCTCTTCTTTTTCCTTTTCCTCATCGGCGTCCCGCTTCGCTTCGGTTTCGTGATCTCGATGGCGCAACTGAAAGCGGGGAATAAGTTGGCGGGCGAGGTCCAGAGTCGCCGGCGTGAAGTTGTCCGGCTGCCACGTTGCCGCGGGTATGTCAGAGGGTCCATCGAGGGTGGGAAACATGATCAAGGTGTCGCCGGCCTTGAGCTCGCGCCCGTTATTTTTGATGACAAATTCGCCCACGACCACAGGAAATGCGATCAGCTTTGATCCTTCCGCGATGAATAAGGAACGTGCTCCCGGCGCCGTGAGCTCGGGGACGCTGACATAGGCGGCGTCGGAGGTTTCGGCAACGATAGCCGCCGGACGGGCTTCGAAGCCAGCAAAGGTCTTGCTGCTGTCACCACTGAACGGACCATGGGCCGCGCAAAGGCGGCCCTTCAAGCAAAATGCATCCGACTGAAAAGAGTCTGGCGGTCGCGGTTTGGGTGAAGGCTGGGGAAAATTCAGCGTTCTTGAGAGTGAATGAGCGGCATTACCGGCCTGCTGGAAAGTGATGTCGAGTGCCGAGCCACTGCGGGGAATGACAAAAGTAATTGGCCCATCGGCAGGCTGCGGTTTTTCCCCCGCAACCTGCAGCTGCAGGTCTGACAAATTTGAGGACTCGAAAGGCAGCATGATGCGGGTGACCGCGACTTCCGGCTGATCTTCATATTGCTCGGGATTCTCCACCACTGTCCCAGAGATCCGCTCACCTGGATGGGCGTGTGCGGGAAGAACCAGGCCAACTTCTTTTTGTGTGGTCGTGAGCTGGGCGTGTGCGGGTGTCTGCCCCTCGCGGGCGGCTTTGCGCGCAGCTTCGAGACTGCTTGCTACTTCTTCATAAGTGAACTTCTTTATTTCCTCTGCTTCGCCGGTTTCTTCTTCGCCAGCCGGGCAGGCGACGACCTGGTAGTTCTGGATAGCTAGGCTCCACTCGGAGCAGCGATAGACGTTAGTCCAAGGGTCGTGGGTGAGCTGATGGCCACCGATCTGTTTGCCGGAGTCGTTGAAAACCTGGATGAATTCGCCGGTAAAATTCGCGCTTTCGTCATAGGTGACGCGGACAAGTTTACGGGCCTTGCCGTCGGGCCCAAAAGTGGTGTCAGTTTGCTGGGCAACGTAATAGCCAGGCAGGTATTGGTAATCCACTTTCTGCTGGAGCTTGCCGCCGGCGTCGAGGGTGCGCGTTTCGACGACCTTTCCGGCTGCGTTATAGTCGGTTTCGATGGCGCCAGCGCCGTTTTTTTGGACCACGGTGTGTTGCGCACTCGCGGTGAATGCGCAGCATAGCAGCAGCGTGCATAGAGAGACCGCCTGAGGCAGGCGGGACAACAATGTTGGATGGCTCGGTGGCACTATCTACAGGGAGTTCGCGTGGGCATCAGCGGAAGATTGTAGCATGGCTTGTCTGGCGCGCGGTTCAGCATCAGTAAGCAGATTCCTGACCGCTGAAGCGGGTACGGAATGACAAGTGGGTGAGGTGAGTCGCGGTGTGTCTCCCCCGGGAGTTTGTGGAGACTGAGATCCCCGTTCGGCTTCGCCCGTCGCTGCACGACGCGGCTTCGCTCAGGGCAGGCTTTCGGCCCGCGAAGAAAAGCGCGGGCCCTCAGGATGACAAACAGATGAGAGTGGGACTTTTGTTTCTATTAACTACTGAGCTAATAGTTGTCTTCCAGGAAAGCGTGTGATTAAATTCACGCGCCTGCGAAAACACGCAGAAGGGAGCAATGAAGGAATCATGAGCAAAATAAGAGTCATCGCCATGCTGGTCGTCCTGTTGCTATGCAGCCTGCCGCTAGTGGCACAGGACACAGTCCATCATGCAGTTGCCTACGGCGTTTCCGCACCTCTGAGCGAACTCGCCAAAGTACCACAGCCGGAACAATACGGTTTTCACGAGGCCAACCCGGTACACCTTATTCCGAAACGTTCTTTCGGACAAGTCGTGGACAGAGTGGAACAGGGTTCCGTGGGCAGATCCACAAATGCCTTCACTCTGGGAGCGAACTTCCTTGGCGTCGGCAATGGCTTTCCCAACTACTCCATCCCGGACGCTCCTCCTGACACCACCATGGCGGTCGGCGACACGCAGATCCTGCAGTGGGTGAACGTGTCCTATACTGTGTGCCAGAAGACTTCTCCTTATAAGTGTGGCCCGGCCATTCTGGGCAACACGCTGTGGTCAGGGCTTTCTGGAAGCCCGTTGTGCAAGACCAACAATGCCGGGGACATTATTGCGCAGTGGGATGTGAACGCCCATCGCTGGTTCCTGACGCAGAACGTGTTCTCTTCGCCCTACGCGGTGTGCATGGCGATCTCGACCACCGATGATGCGACGGGTTCGTACTATATCTATCAATTCTCGGTCCCCGGAAACGGATTCCCTGACTATCCGAAGTGGGGAATCTGGCCGACCGACTACGGCCAAGCGATGAATAATTTCGGGCCGGGCGGAAGCGGTTTCGTGGGTCCGCTAGCTTGCGTCTACAACCGCGCGAAGTTGCTGGTGGGCGATCCCACCGCCGAGCAAATTTGCCACCAGTACACCATCACGCCCCAGTATCAGGACAGCTTGCTGCCGGCCGATCAGGATTCTGCTACGAATCCCCCGGCGGGCCAGGACCATTTCTTTATCGGTAGTTTGGGCGACGTGGACAACTCCCATCTGTCGCTGTATTCGGCGCACATTAACGATCTGAATGACTGGTCGCAGGGCGCGACCTTCACCGGGGATGGCAACTCCCAGTTAATTACCATCGCCACGTTCAACCCAGCTTGCGGCGCCAGCAACTATGGCGGTGACTGCGTCCCGCAAAAGGGGATCACGGACCTGCTCGACTCACTAGGCGGCCGCCTGATGTATCGCTTCGCCTACTGGAACGACGGGCCGAGTCTGACATCCTCCCAGGTGGCAACGCATGCCCAGCACTGGCTGACGGACTTTGACGTGGCTGGATCGAGTGGTCAGAACGGCGTGCGCTGGATGGAGATCACAGCGCCGGTAACGAACGTTCCTCCTACCGATCTCACTGTTTTCCAGCAAGGCACCTACGCTCCGGACGGGAACTGGCGGTGGATGGGTTCAGTGGCCCGCGACAAAGTGGGCGACATCCTAGTGGGCTACAGCGAATCCTGCGGCGATACTTGTCCCGGAGGAACTCCGACCTACCCGTCGGTGTATGTAGCCGGCCGCCTGGCCAGCGATCCGCTCGGCACGCTTGAGCCTGAGGTGCAGGTGGTGGGTGGGAGTGGCTCGCAACCTGACACTTCCAACCGCTGGGGCGATTACAGCACGATGCGAATCGACCAGGACGGTTGCACCTTCTGGTACACCACTGAGTACTACAAGGTAACGCAATCCTTCGATTGGAGCACCCAGGTTGCTTCGGCGAAGTTCGCCAATTGCAAGTGAGATCTGGAGAGCTGGAGGAGTCAGGAGCCAGCTTAGCTTGTGGTGAAAACAGGACATCCCGGAGACGGGATGCCCTGTTTGACAAGAGCAAAAGCAGATTCCTCACCGCTGAAGCGGGTTTGGAATGACAAGCTGGTAAGAGGCTAGCTGCGCGGCGTGCTGGGAATCAGGATGGTCTTGGCGCTCGCTTCGGCCGGCCGCGCACTGACCCCTGCTGCTGCAGCCCGCGCTTTTTCCGCGTACATGGCGCGATCCGAGCTGTCGAGCACCTCGTCGAGGGTCATACCGTCGGCCCATTCGCAGACACCGATGGAAACCGCCAACTCAAACTTGTCCAGATGCCCTTCGTTGTTCCAGTCGGTCAAATAGGCGCGGGTGCGATTGACGACGACGCTGGCATCGGCAGCCGAGGTGTCGGCCAAAATGATCAGAAATTCGTCTCCGCCATAGCGCACCACGGCGTCAGAACCGCGCACGGAACTCTTCAGCAGGGACGCGATCTGGGTCAGCACAAAATCGCCGGTCAAGTGGCCGAATCGGGTGTTGACCTCTTTAAATCGATCGATGTCGAGCAGCATGAAGGTCAGCGGATTGCGCAGGCGGCGCGCATGGCTGATGAATCGTCCGACCATGTCTTCGAGAGAGCGGCGATTGTAGATCTCGGTCAGCGGGTCGGTGAACGACTGCAGGCGCAAAAGTTCGTTCTGTATGGTAGAAGAGATGAGTTTCTGGCGCGCACGCCGCAAATCCAGGCGGCGAGTGACCAGGTAGCTGTTGAGCAGGGCCAGCAGCACAAACAGGCCGATCACCAATTGCCGGGAAACGGTGATCTGAAAATGTATCTCCTGTTCTTTCATGAAGGCTGCGGGAACAATTACCGCGAGCAGACCTACCGAAACCAGGGCGCCGGCCAGCGAGACGATGATCCACAGCTCCCAGTCACGCTTTTCCAGCGCGGCAAGTTGTTGAGTCACTGCAGAAAAAACATCCTGGGATTTTTCTTCCTTGTTCTTGTTCATCGCGCTGGACGGGGAGCCAACGGGTAGTCTAGAACAACGGTTGCCCGTTCGTGGGTTACGAAAGTGTTGGAACGGGTGGATGTTCACTGCGGCGTTGTGCTATTTAAGCGCAACAGCATTCCGCTACCCGCTCGCACATTTACATCGCCAGCCTCGGAAGCGAGTGTGATCTCGCCAAACGGGTCGGTTCGTCCGGCGTGAGTGATGGTCAGGCCTGCCAAATCGTAGACGCCACAGGCGTCGGACGAGAAAACCCACAGGGCCTGGAGTTGGTTGTTATCTTCGGTTTCCCCGCGGCACGCGGATCCGGGTTTGGCAGAGACATGAACCAGCACACCGTTGGGGACCGGCTCTCCGACCGTCAGCAGACCGTTGGCCACCGGCCCGCCCCCGCGATACACGACCTCGCCTCCAATCTGATCGGTGTTCCATGCATTCTCTGAGGTTCCGCGATCCGGGCCAGTTTCAGGAATCTGGGCGTCGTGAACGGCCAACATCGAAGCCATGGCTCGCAGGTTGGTCGTGACGGGAATGCGCCGCTTGGCGATCGCCAGGGTATCGAAGCGCACAGAAATTCGTCCGCCGCTTGTGCGGCTGGCAGGAGTGACTTTGACCACGTGGCCGATCACTTTGGCCCCGGCGGGAATTTTCGATCTTTTGGACAGCGGGACATCCTGCATGATTCTTGCTGTGACTAGCTCGCCGGGTTTGCTCTTCTTCGAGTTCAGAGAGGAGTTCAATTGCAGCGGCAGGATCGTCCCGCCAGGGATGGCATTTTGGGCGAAGAGCGCGGTGGCACAAAGCAACAAGGAAAACAGCGATAGCCTTCTCATGGCAAGTACCTCCAGCAAACTCTTCACATCGACCCGTCGCTTCGCAAGTGGATATCTAGTGCGACCTCTCCAACAACCGCGATCATTGCCCAGTCGCGACATAAACTCTGCTCGGCGCAACCAGTTCCGCATTGGTTACTTCGGTGGTGACCTTTACCCGCTGGAATCCCACCTTCTTGGGCGGCTTGGCGAGAAAGGTCAGAAAATACTGATGCAATAACCGATGCTCCAAATTGTCCAGATAGGGAACCAAGGTCACTGGCGCGCCGGTGAAACCGATGTAATACGACTCGCCTCCGGTTTCGTCTGCGACCTGTGAAAGATACAGCTGGCCCCAATAAGCTCGCCAGTAACTATGACTGAAATGGCCAGCCCCTGGCGTGTAGATGGGAAAAACCACAATGCCGGCGCGTTGGGCATCGTCGATCGCAGCCGCAACATAGGGGTCCTGCAGATCATCACTGCCATAGTAGCGGTCAATTCCGTCGGTCACCATCAGGACCTCCCGGCGGTCGGTGCTTTGCGGCCAGCGTTTGATCAGGTCAGTGAGAGAAAAGTACGGACTGGCATTGACCCCGCTTTCCCCGATGGGAAGGCGTAACGCTTTTGCGGCCTGGGCATGATCGCTGGTCAGATTCTGTTCGACCCGGGCAGTGCCGTCCCGCATATAGGCAATTCCGATCTTGGTGGAAGGCGGCTGCGCAGCGATAAATTTGCGGATGTCCTCCAATTGATTGCCTAGACTGAGGCCGGCCCCGTCGTCGAGCAGGACGAAAAGCTCGAGGCCGGCGTGATCGCCCTGGGAGGGAATCCAATCGGTGACGGTGTCGCGATCGTGACCCTCATAGACCATGACATCCTCTTTGTTAATGACCGGCACGTCGGAACCGTGACGGGCTTCGACCGTCACCAGCAGATGCGCCGGAACCCCGTTGGCGGGTGGAGCGGCTTGTGCCATCAATGTAGCGGTGGCAAGTCCCAACACCATCACGCCAAGCAAAGCGTTAACCAGGAGAAGATTTTTGTTCATAGAGTCCTCCAAGAATAGGCATCGACTCACGTGTGGGTGGTGCAGTTTGGCAAGGATGCGAGCCAATCGCGCGATTATTCTGTCGCACAGAACGCGACAGTTCGCGCGGCCCGCCCAGATCGTTCCCTGCGCAAAAAACGCTTGCTCCAGGATGACAATCAAACTGCACTACCCAAGTGCGTCCAGAGGCCTTAAGATTTGCTTCTAATCATTTAGATGTGCCGGACAGGCACGCGGATTTCCCTTCGGGGTTGGAGCAAGGCATCGTACCGCGGTTGGAGGGTGCAACCTGCGCCGAGGTTCCCGTATCCAACTTGAGGTGGGTCCCTGTTACGAAGGTGATTGCTGCAGTATTTTCGCGCTATTGTATAATTCCCCGAAGCGGAACTTACCGCTGACCGCAACATGCGATTGTTGACACAGTTTAGAATTAGCGGGCAGAAACGGCGTGTAGCGCTGATCACCGTCGCCATCTGCTCATTGACGGTCAGTCTCGCAACTCGCTTCTACACTCCGTTTCCGTCGAGTGTCCATAGCGTGAGAGCTATAGAGCGTTGCTCGGCAGCTCCCATGCGGCAGCACCTCGACCGAGACGCAACTCACTGGGTAGCGCCGGTTGCCAGTTTCACGCTCCTGGAACCTACCACGGTCTTGCACCGCGTAACGATTTCAGGGCCTCTGCTTCCGAATCACGTATGGGACGAGAGTCTGTACAACAGACCCCCGCCGTCGCCCAAATTCTTCCTCTAGGTCTTTCTGGCACGCGTAATCCTTACTTTTCAAAATAGCATTACGCCGCATTCTTACGTGCTTGCAGTTTCTGACAAACGATTTGGCAATGTGACTCATCCCAAGCGGTCGAGTTGAACGACTCCCGCAAGGGGGAATCGGATCATGCCTAAGCCGTTGTTATCGGAGACAGAGTTCGCCGCCCTGCGCGGTCTGGATACCTGCCTGGTCTCGAATGCGATCGAACCGTTTGAGGTCAGGTTGCGAAACACCGGGTTCGCCGACGCCCGTATCTGCTGCCTGTTTGAGGATTTTCCGCCAATGCTGGGTTATGCGGCAACCGCCCGGGTGCGCAGCGGCGAGCCTCCAATAGCGGCGCGTGTTTTCCATGACCGCAGCGACTGGTGGAGCAACATTCTCGAAACGCCCGCGCCGCGGATCGTCGTGTTAGAAGATTCGGACAAACCGCCCGGCCTCGGGGCCTTCCTGGGGGATATGCACGCTGCCATCTTGCGGGCGCTGGGATGCGTGGGATATGTGACCGATGGTGCGGTCCGCGAACTGCCGCGAGTGCGTGAAACGGGACTGCAACTGTTTGCCGGCAATGTCGCCGTCTCCCACGCGTATGCGCACATTTTCGAGATTGGTTCGGTGGTCAAGGTCGGTGGTCTGGAAATTCACCCGGGCGACCTGTTACACGGTGACCGGCACGGATTGTTGAATGTCCCGAGGGAAATTGCGGCAGACATTCCCGCAGCTGCGGCGAAATTGCAGGCGAGGGAGCAGCAGATTATTGATGTTTGCCGGTCACGGGAATTCTCCGTGGACAAGCTGCGCGAGATGATGAGGAAACTGGACTAGCCGCACACGAGCCGCGGAGGCCAGGGAGACTGGGTCTAGAAAGTGATGAACAAACATCGCGAGGTTTACCGCAGAATTCCGGTGCAGCGAGGCAACTCCAGCGGCCTCGGCGCGGGTTTCATCGCAGTGCTGGTAATTGGGCTGTCGTCGTGCGGCTGCGGCCGCAGCGCGAAGGTTGAGGCCGATTCGCAACGCCCGGTTACGGTCGGAGTGACGAACGTAGTCAAGAAGACGTTGGGCCGGCAGCTTACCTTGTCCTCCGAACTGGTCCCTTTTCAGGAGATCGATGTTTACGCCAAGGAGTCGGGCTACGTTCAAAAATTGAACGTGGACTACGGCACTCACGTGAAGCAAGGCCAGGTGATGGCAACGCTGGAAATCCCCGAACTGCAAGCACAGTTGCAAGAGGACGAAGCCGAGATCAAGAATGCTTCCAACCAGATGGTGCGGGCCCAGCATGAACTGGGCCGCTACGAAGCACAGTACAAAGCTTTGCACCTGGAGTACACGCGCCTGAACGATGTTTTTCAGACCCAGCCCGGAATCGTAGCGCAGCAGGAAGTCGATGACGCACAGGGCAAGGACTTGGCAGCCGCGTCGCAAGCTGATGCGGGAAAGGCAGCTTTGGAGGCAGCGCAAAGTCAGCTGGCCGCAGCCAAGGCGAAGTTAGTGCACGATCAGACGCTGTTCGACTACTCGAAGATAACTGCTCCGTTCTCGGGAGTGGTCACGGAACGTTACGCGAACCTGGGCACGTTGATGCAGGCGGGCACTGGATCGAGCACCCAAGCCATGCCGCTGATTCGATTGTCGCAGGACGACCTGTTTCGTCTGGTCATTCCAGTTCCGGAGTCCTACGTTCGCTACATTCGGATTGGAGATCCGGTCGACGTTCACGTTCCTTCTCTGAATCGAAGTTTTCCCGGCAAGGTGGCGCGATTCTCCGTGGATGTGCGGGCCGACACCCGAACCATGCACACCGAGGTCGATGTTCCGAATCCGCAGCGAGTTTTGCTGCCGGGCTTGTATGCGGAAGCCAACCTTGAGCTCGACCAGAGGGAGAACGTGCGGGTCGTGCCTGTTCAAGTTTTGAATCATGAGGGCGATAAGACGACGGTTTTCGTGGTGAATCGAAACGGACAACTGGAGGCTTGTCCTGTCCAGGTCGGACTGCAAACGAGCACTGACGCTGAAATTCTTTCCGGGCTAAACGAAGGAGAGCAAGTCGTGGTCAGCGATCGTAGCGGGCTGAAGGCCGGCCAAAAAGTTCGAGCGCAGGGCGTGGCTGTGCTCGAGTACCGGGAGGGAAACACGCAGTGAGAGGCCGATGCATAATTTCGCCGACAGACGGTCGGTTTAGCAAGGAAGCGAGCCAGACGCGCGATTGTTCTGTCGCACAGAACGCGACAGTTCGCGCGGCTCGCCCAGATCCTTCGCTGCGCAAAGGCGGCTTGCTCAGGATGACAATCGGCTTGATTGGATAAGGTATGCCGGGATTTTCAATTCGCAATCCGTACTTCATTATCGTGATTTGCCTGGTGCTGCTGGTCATTGGTGTGACCAGCCTAGCGCGCATGCCGATCGATCTATTTCCGCCGATCAATCTGCCGGAAGTGGTGGTGGCAACTTTCTACTCCGGCATGCCGCCAGAAGACATTGAGACCGATATCACCGATCCCCTGGAGCGATTCTTTACCCTGGCGGCCGGGGTCGATCACATGGAGTCTCGGTCGCTGCTGGGCGTGAGCATCATCAAGGTGTATTTTCAGCCGGGCACCAGCGCGGATGCTGAGGTTACCCAACTCTCCAACCTGGCTCTGGCCGACTTGAAACGTCTGCCGCCCGGAACCCTGCCGCCTGTTGTCCTGAAGTTTGACGCCTCCAGCCTGCCCGTGGCTCTGGTCACGGTAAAGGGTGAAGGTCTCAACGAAACCCAGCTCCACGATTACGCTCAGTTCCAGATTCGCAACCAGATCACGTCCGTGCCGGGATCGTCGATTCCCGGCGTGTTCGGCGGAATTTACCGTCAGATCATGGTCTACGTGGACCCCTACAAATTGCTCTCCCGTCAGCTCAGCCCCATGGATGTGGTGGGCGCGGTCAACGACTCGAACCTGATTTTGCCTGCTGGCGACGTGAAGATGGGCCCCTACGACTATTTCGTTTACTCGAACAGCCTGGTCGACAACATGGACCAGTTGTCGCAAGTGCCGCTGAAAGTCAGAGGACATTCTTGGGTCACAGTTGGCGATGTGGGAAAAGCAGAGGATGCTCACGGAATCCAAACCAACATCGTACGAATTGACGGGCAAAAGTCGGCATACATTCCCATCATGAAGCAAGGCGGCGATACCAACACCATCGCGGTGGTCGATGGCGTTCGCCAGCTGATCAAGCATCTCTACGACATTCCCAAGCAGATGGTCACCAGCATCGTGTTTGACCAGTCGGTGTACGTGAAGGAAGCCATCGACACGGTTCTGCACGAGGGTTTTCTGGGCCTGATTCTTACCAGTCTGATGATTCTGATCTTTCTGGGAAGTTTTCGTGCGACTTCCGCCGTTCTGCTTTCCATTCCGCTCTCTGCGCTGGCGGCATTTGTAGTGTTGGCGCTGATGGGCGGCACGATCAACACCATGATTCTGGGCGGCATGGCGCTGGCCTTCTCGCGCGTGATCGACAATTCAGTGATTTCGCTGGAGAACATTTACCGCCATCTGGAAATGGGGGCCGCGCCCATGGTTGCGGCGGAGGCGGGCGGTGCAGAAGTCAACCTGGCGGTACTAGCGGCAACGTTGGTCGACGTCCTCGATTTTTTCCCCGTCATTTTTCTTTACGGCGTGGCGAAGTTTCTGTTCTCCGCTCTGGCTTTGGCGTTCTGCCTGTCGCTGCTGGCGTCGTTTGTCGTGGCGATGACGGTGATCCCACTGTTCTGCTCCCGTTTTCTGAAGGCCGTGCCGCACGCGCCGGGGCACACTCACAGAGAGATCGAGCCGGACTCGAGCGAGTATGAGGTTGAAGGTGTACCGCGCCGCCAGTCGTGGATGGAGAAGTTCAATGGACCTTTTAACCGGATGTTCAACAGGCTCCTGGACTATTACGAGTATTGGGTGAGGCGGGCGCTGCAGCGCCCAGGCCTGACGGTTGCAGCGTTGAGCGGCGTGTTTCTGCTGAGCCTGGCGATTTATCCGCTGCTGGGGCTGGCGTTTTTCCCCAAGACCGATGCCGGCCAGTTCACCATCAACCTGAAAGTCCCAACCGGTACGCGCATCGAGGTAACCGACCAATACGTCGCCAAGGTGGAGGACCTGATCCGCCATACCGTGGACCTGGCGGACCTTAAGCTGATCGTGTCGAACATTGGCGTGGTGCCGGATTTCTCTGCGCTGTACACCACCAATGCCGGACCTTACACTGCGACGGTTCAGGTGCAGTTGAACGATTCGCACCGGTTAAGCAGCTTCGAGTATATGGACCGGGTGCAGCACCGAATGGCAGACCAGTTTCCCGATGTTCGCACGTTCTTTTCCAGCGGCTCGATGGTCGATGCCATTTTGAATATGGGCATGCCGGCGCCGATTGACGTGCAGGTGAGCAGTTCAGACCTGCCGCAGATTTACGGCATCGCCCAGAACCTGGCGACGCAGATTCGGCAGGTGCGCGGCGTCGGCCAGATTTATATTCCGCAAGACATGAACTACCCGGCCCTGCGCCTGGATGTGGACCGCGTGCATGCCGGAGAAATGGGCCTCACCCAGAAAGACGTGGTAGATAACGTTATCACGGCGCTCAATTCAAACTACATGATCGCTCCCAACTACTGGGTGGATCGTAAGAGCGGCAACGACTATTACCTGACCGTGCAGTTCTTCGAAAAAGGCCAGGCGGCGATTCACAACATGACCGACCTGGGGCAGATTCCCCTGCGGGAACCGGGAGCGGGAGGGGCAATGAGCTGTGGGCCCGCCGGGCCGCCGCGGCCTGGAAACGGGCAGCCGTCCTGGGCCTGCGCGGGCGGGGAAGGCCGGGCGATTACGGTCCTCAACAATGTGGTGAACGTGAAGCAAATCCAGACCCCGACCGAGGTTGACCATTACCAGATTCAGAAAGTAATCGACGTTTACGTAACGCCCGCAGGCGAAGACCTGGGGCGGGTCACGGACTCCATTCGCGATATTCTGAGCAAGACGAAAATTCCCGGCAATGTGCGGGTAAACCTGCGCGGCATGGTGCAGGGGATGGAAGCGTCATTCAAGAGCTTCGCCCTCGGATTTCTCATCTCGTTTGTTCTGTTATTTCTGATCCTGACCGCGCAGTTCAAATCTTTCGTTGATCCTTTCCTCATCATGCTGGCCATCCCGATGGGATTCGTGGGAGTCCTCATCATTCTGCCGCTGACCCACAGCACGTTGAATGTCATGTCGTTGATGGGAGTGCTGATGCTGGTCGGTATCGCTGATTCCAACAGCATCCTGATCGTGGATTTCGCCCACAATCTGGAACAGCAAGGCCTATCGACGATGGACGCTGCCATTACCGCTTGCCGCGTGCGTCTGCGGCCGATTCTGATGACCTCTCTGGCCACCATCATCGGCATGATTCCGATGGCTCTGAGATTGGGAACTGGCGCCGAACAGTACACGCCCATGGCCCGCGCCATCATCGGAGGCCTCACGTCGTCGGTTCTGCTGACGATTTTCATTGTGCCAGCGGCATACGTGCTGGTTTACGGCAAACGCAAACCGGCCAGCGCCGAAACCACGCCTCCGGAGCCAGCGCAATGAAACGGTCTTGTGTTCGCACTGGCGCCATCGCTTTTCTTGTTGTCATGCCGGCGCTTTCCGCCCTTGCGGCGACGAACAACTCCAGACAAACTGTTGAAGGCACCGTGGTGGCGGTCCAAAAGCAGCGAGTTGAGTCTCCTGCGAATCAGTTTGGCAGCGGCAATCCTGCGGATGCGCCGCTAGCCAGCCGGTACTACGCTTATGAAGTCTCCATCCGCGTCGACTGCAAGATGTACGTGGGCCGTTATACGACGCCGTTCAATTATTTGCCTTCGGCTTTCACTGCCGATCAACCCATTCAACTGCGTTTAACGAAGCACGTCATGTACTTTGAACTTCCCGACGGCTCCGACCTGAGGATGGGGATTGTCCGCCGCAAGGCCGGTTGCAGCGCCGATCGCTGATGGAAGGCGTCCCAATCAGGAGTGAAAGGCAACTTGATGAACCAGGCGAACCACGTCGTACTTCGCGTGCTCTTGTTATGTTTGTTGACTACGGTGCGGCAAGCTTGCTGGGCGCAAGCGCTGTTGGCAACTGCCGAGAACGCACCGGCGGCGCCCGCGCCACAGTCAAGCCAGGCCTTGGCCAGAATTCCAGGACCTCGGCAAACGGGAGTGGCTGTAGCGGCAACCTTCCCGCCCCAGATGGACGCGTCCGCGAATGCACCGGCCGGCAGCGCAGGTCAGGCAACCGTGGGCCTGATGCGCCTAACTCGGACCCAGGCGGAAGAGTTGGCGATCAGGAGCAATCCGCGAGTCAGCGTGGGCCGTCTGCTGGCACTGGCGCAGCACCAGATTTATCGCGAGACCAGAGCGGCAGAATTGCCCACATTGAATGGAGACATCACGGCGGTTGACGCGAGCGAAGGCAGCCGCATCGGCGCGGGTGGGCTCAACGCGTCTCGTGTGCTGGAACACGCCGGCGGTGGGGTCACGCTCACCCAACTGATCACTGATTTTGGGCGCACCACCAACCTTGTGTCTTCGTCAAAGCTCGAGGAAAAGGCGCAAAACGCCAATGCGCTGGCCACCACCGAAGACATCGTGCTGGCTACGGACCAGGCTTTTTACAACGCGCTGCAGGCGCAGGCGTTGCTCAAAGTGGCACAGCAAACCGTGGATACGCGGCAAGCCGTCGAAAATCAGGTCAACGAGTTGACAAAACGCAGTTTGAAATCAACTCTGGACCTCGCTTTCGCCCAGGTGAATCTTTCGCAAGCGAAATTGCTGCTGCTCGACGCACAGAACAATGTGGAGTCGACTATCGCCGCGTTGACCGCGGTCCTTGGCTTCGACAAACAGCTGCAATACGAATTGACCGAAGAGAATGCAACCCCACCACCGCCTCCTCCGGATATAGATGTGCTCCTCAATTTGGCCATGAAGCAGCGCCCGGATTTGCAGGCATTGACATATAACCAACAGGCGGCGGAAAAATTCCGTCGCGCCCAGCGCGACCTGCTTTTACCTTCGATTAACGCGCTGGGCATCGTCGGCGGTACGCCGGTGCGTCCGGACTGCATTGACGGTTGCTTCCCCAACTATTTCATCTCCAGCTGGTATGGCGCCGTGGGCGTCAATGTGAGCGTCCCGATCTTTAACGGCTTCCTGTTCACCGCACAATCTTCGGAAGCAAGTTTCAGGGCAAAGGTTGCGGCGGAAAATACGCGGGATTTGCGCGACCGGATTGTGCGCGATGTGCGTACGGTGTGGCTTGCCAGCAATACTGCATTTCAACGCGTGGGCGTCGCGGCAGAACTGGCCAAGGAAGCTGATCTGGGCCTGAGCCTAGCCCACAGCCGCTATCAGCTCGGTTTGGGGTCCATCGTTGAACTCAGCCAGGCGCAACTGCAGCAGACCGATGCCGCCATCGGGTACGTCAATGCTCAGTACCAGTACCGGCTGGCGCTGGCAACCCTTAACTTCGAGATCGGAGTCCAGCCTTGATGGGTGGAGTCTGGCTGCGGCAGATGTTGCTGGCTTCCAGAAGGAAAAGATCGTCCGCGATTCGGCAACGGCGCAGGAAGAAGATTGATCTCAAAACTGGCGAGGGGTTGATTCTGGTCTTCGGGATCGCGGCCTTTGTGGCGTTGATTTTTGTTCTGGTCTACTACATCTGGTATGTGCCAATTGAGAGGTCGGTGCAGTAGAGTCCGAACGCTTTGGACCCTGATCCCGAGTTCAGATAGTCCCACACGCCGCCGCATAGACGCGCAGCACGCCGCGGATGCGATGCTCGATCATGGCTTGTGGCTCGCCTCGCAGACGTCCAGCGCGGATCGCTTCATATTCTGATGGAAGATACTGGCTGATGACGGTCAGTGGCGGAGGGAAGCTGGAAAGATTCGCGAGCAGCCGACTGACTTCCGTCTGAACCGCAGGGTCTGGCCAGTAGTATCGGCAGCGGTCGCTGTAGCTGAAAGCGCGTGCGAAGCGCTGCTCGTCCTCGCTGCCGTGATAATACGAACGCCAGTGGGACGGGTTGCGCAGCATGGCAGCTTCGAGCGCCTCGCGCACCTGAGAAATTGTCACACCGCGCTTTCCCGCGAGACACTCGCGTTCGATCGCACTCAACGCGAAGAGCGCCTCGCGAAAAGCAAAGGTCAATGCCGGACCGACTTTCAGGATGGCGAAGTGATCTGCCACCATCTGCGCCAGAGCGCTGGGCGGCTGGTAATCGGTGGAGTGCGCCTCGTACACGAGGCACGGTTGCGTCGGCAGGGCACTCGAGAGAGCCTGCGCCTTACGGCGGCCGTACTCGAAGATGACGCTTTCACCGAACTCAGCGCCCGGCTGCACGACTAAGCCAATCACCTTCTCCCAAGCGTCGGAGAGTTTGTGCGCTCCAAAAGCCGCCCGGAACGCTTCCAGTGTGTGGCAGAGATGTTCGACCGTGGTAATGGAGGGACCTTCTCCCGGGCGGGTTTCGCCGCCCGGTGTCGGCACCTCGCTGCCAATCACATAGAGCGGCGGCGATGATTTTGACGACAGCTCTCGATAGGCACGCTCAGCAGCGCTGCACAGCATCGCTGCTCGCTCGGCAATGATTTCGTTGGTGAGAGCCGCATCGTCAGCGCAAGCCATGCTGGCGTCGAGGTGGATCTTGTTGTATCCGGCCAGCACACAGGCGCGAACCAGATCGGCCGCATTCTTCAGTGCAGTCTGAGCTGGCTGAGCGCGCCACGGATATGGCCCGAGATGGTCGCCGCCCAGCATGAGTATTTTCTCGGGAAGCCCGGCGCGTTGCGCGGCGGAGCGAACCACAGCCGCGAACTGGGCCGGCGTCTGTCCGGTGTAACCGCCAAACTGATTCACCTGGCTCGAAGTGGATTCGATCAGCAGGAACGAGCGGACTGCAAGGGCTTGCTGTAGAGAGGCGTCAATGACGGTCGGATGGGCCGAGCAAATGGAATGGACTCCCACTTTTTCGCCAGCGCGGTTGCGGCGAATCACGGCTTGCAGGTGGATACTGGCGTCGTCGGGCTGCGATTCGAAGGTCATTATTATCGATCGGGCAAAGTGTAATCGTTTCGCTCGGCAGGATTTTGTGAAAGATACTGAACGAACTCCCAATCGTTGCCCTCAGGATCGTAGAAGTACAGGCGCTTGCGGTGCGGGTGCGAGTTTGGCGGAGTCGAGTCGGTGTATCCGGCGAACGTCATTCGGTTGCGCAGCGCCTCGACATCGTCGACCTCGTAGGCGAGATGGTTTATGCCCGGCAGTCCCTCGTATGGTGCCCAGCGTTGCGCAGGCTCAGCCCGCGATTGACTCAAGGCAATGTAGGTTTCATCCGTGCCCACGTGCACCCATCTTATTCCTTCCTTGCTTACGCCCTGGCCCCGCACTCGAAATTCAGGAAAAGCGGTCTGCAGAAAACGGACCATGCCGTCGACGTCGCGCACACAGAGGTTCGCGTGTTCCAGCCTGAGAGTCATTGCACACCTCCAGTTCCGCTCATGGTTAGTGATGCCAAGAGCTCGGCGCCGGATGCAGGTTGACAGTCTGCAAGATTGCAGCGGTATAGTACGAGTGCTTACTTTTACGTTCGTTGCAGTGGCTTGTCAAGGGGTGATCCATGTCGATTCGGTTGCTGTTGCTGTTACTGGTTTCAGTCACGTGGCCGGCGGGGGCGCAGGCGCCGGATCAGGCTTCGAGCCAAGGGCAGATCGGCTACAAGTCGGCTGCCAATGCGGACGAGAAGAAGACGCTGCTGCTCAAGGATTATCAGCCTGTTTCGATGCTGCACGCAGCGGCGCACAACGTGGACCGCGCCAAGTTCTACGTGATTGACGTTCACAACCACACCAATGATGCGGCGCGGATCGAGGAGCACATGCCGCCTCAGCGCGTGCTCGAAGTGATGGATCGTACGAACGTAAAGGCGGTCGTGATTCTCACCGGCATGTGGGGTGAAAAGCTGCAGGGCGTGATCGATGAGATGGTCAAGCCGTATCCCGGACGGTTTATCGTGTTCTCCCAGATTGACTTCAGCAAGATTGACGATCCCAACTTCAGCCATGAGATGGTGGCACAGCTCGATGACGCGGTGGCGCGGGGCGCGCGCGGGCTCAAGCAGTTGAAGGATCTCGGCCTGAACATTCGCGACAAGTCGGGGAAGCTGGTTGCGGTGGATGACCCGCGGCTCGATCCCGTCTGGGAAGAATGCGGGCGGCTGGGGATTCCGGTGTCGATTCACGTGAGCGATCCCGAGGCATTTTTTCACGTGGTGGACAATCACAACGAGCGCTACGAGGAGCTGATCGAACATCCTGACTGGAGTTTCTACGGGCCAGAGTTCCCGAGTAAAGAATCGTTACTCGCGGCGCGCGATAGGATGTTTGCCAGGCACCCGCACACCACATTTGTGGCGCTGCACATGGCGAACTGGCCGGAAAACCTCGACTACGTTTCGCATATGCTGGATACGCTGCCCAACGTGATGGTGGAATTCGGGGCACGAGAGGCGGAGTTGGGCCGCCAGCCGCGGCGGGCGCGTGAGTTTTTCATCAAGTATCAGGACCGGATTATGTTCGGCACCGACAATGGCATGGACGAGGCCATGTACCGCAACCATTTCCGCTGGCTCGAGACCGCCGATGAATATTTCGATTACTGGGGGTATCCGGACGATGGGCGGTGGAAAATCTATGGCATGGCGCTGCCGGATGCGGTGCTGGAAAAGATCTATCACAAGAACGCAGAGCGGATGTTCGCGGAGTTCAAGGGCGAGTGAGGGAGGACGGCTTCCCAGGAAAGTGTGGAGACTGAGATCCTTCGGCCCGCGAAGAAAAGCGCGGGCTCTCAGGATGACAACTTAGAGTGGGGCGCGCGCAAACAACGCTTGCTCAGGATGACAATCGAACTGCGAAACTGAATATGGATCCTCTTTCTGAGTTGTTGAGTCTGCCGGAGAACGAGAAGGCTGAGCGCGGGCTTACTCACACTCCTGCGGAGATTGCCCAACAGCCTGCGACCTGGCAGTCGACTTTCGAGTTGTTTCGACGGAGGCGTTCCGAGATCCATGAATTTCTCTCGTCAACGGGAGTCCTGGCGAAGGATCCCGGCTCTCGTCCAGCGGTCTTTTTGATCGGCGCGGGAACTTCTGACTACGTCGGCCAGTCGGTCGCATATCTCCTGCGAAGAATGTGGCAGTGCGAAGTTGTGGCGGTTCCCAGCACCGATCTGCTCACGCATCACGAAGCGTTGATTCTTTCGCACCGAAAGTATTTGTGGATTTCGTTTGCCCGGTCGGGCGACAGTCCGGAAAGTGTCGCGGTGTTGCAGCGCGCATTAGAAAAGCGGCCGGATATTTTCCACCTGGTCGTCTGCTGTAATGCGCAGGGAAAGATGGTGAAAGAAACCGCCGGACGGCCGAAAGCGCTCAGCATTGTGTTGGATGATGTGGTCAATGATCGCGGGCTGGCGATGACCAGTTCGTTTTCGAATATGGTTGTCTTCGGCCAGTGTGTGGCGAATATTCAGGATGTGGGGCGGTACGAGAATGTGCTCGGGCAACTGGTGGAATCAGGGAAGAGCTTCTTGCCTGTGGCCGCCGAGTGCGCCGCCATGCTGGCGCAACATCCTTTCACCAAGGCGTGCATGATCGGGTCGGGAGCGCTACGGGCGGTGGCTCGGGAGTCAGCGCTCAAGTTACTGGAAATGACGGCGGGGAAGACGTTGACGATGTCGGAGTCAGCCTTGGGCCTGCGGCATGGGCCGATGGCCGCGCTGGATGACAACACCTTATTTATATGTTTCCTATCCGGCGATCCGCGAGTCCAAGAGTTTGAGATGGACCTGCTTGAGGAGATCGGGAAAAAGCGGCTGGTGCGGACTCGGATTGTGGTTGCCGGACAGGAACCGGCCGGCGCGTTCGCGGAAAAATGTCTTGTGCCCACGGTTTCGCTGCCCGTGGATGATAATTATCGTCCGACGGTGGATGTGATGTTTGGGCAGTTGCTGGGCTTGTTTTTCTCGCTGCGGTGGAAACTGCGGCCGGATTCTCCGAGTCCCACCGGCGCGATCAGCCGGGTGGTGCAGAATGTCAATATTCATTACTGATCGGCAGGGTGCGGTTTGGCAAGGATGCGAGCCGGTCGCGCGATTCTTCTGTCGCAAAGAACGCGACAGTTCGCGCGGCTCGCCCAGATCCTTCGCTGCGCAAAGAACGCTTGCTCGAGGATGACAATCAACATGAAAGGACCAACCGAATGCATGAGGTGAGCGTTGTCGGCGAACTCAACCTGGATCTCATCCTGTATGGATTACCAAAAGATCTAGGCCTGGACCGCGAGCACCTGGCCACAAACCTGGCGCTTACGCTGGGAAGTTCGTCGGCGATTTTTGCTCACAACCTGGCAACGCTGGGCACGCGAGTAGGTTTTGTTTCCAGGATCGGCGACGACCCTCTGGGCAAGTTGGCTCTGGAGAAGCTGGCGGCCGCTGGGGTAGAGGTCAACCGCGTGCGGCAGGGCAGCGGCAACACACTGACCGGGCTGACGGTCATCATTCGTTACCCGCAGCATCGCTATATCCTGACCTATCCGGGAACGATGTTTGAGATGCAGTTTTCCGACATTGACATGGGTTACGTGCGCGCTGCCAAACATCTGCACGTTTCGTCTTTCTTTTTGCACCGCGCGCTGCGGCCGCGGATTCTGGATCTGTTCCGGCAAGCGAAAGATGCGGGGCTGACGACTTCGCTCGATACCAACGACGACCCGGAAAACAAGTGGGGAGCGGATTTGCTCGAGGTGCTGAAATACGTGGACCTGTTTTTCCCCAACGACCGGGAAGCAAAAAAGATCACCCACACCGATGACCTTTCACGGGCAATCAACACGCTCGCCGCGGCGGCAAAAGTCGTGGTGGTGAAGCGCGGCGCAGGATCCGCGATTTGCCGTTCGGGCGATGAACAGTGCAGTCTGGCGCCTCCCAAAGTCGAAGTCATGGATGAAGTGGGCGCGGGAGATACCTTTAATGCCGGCTTCGTTCATCTTTATCTGCGCGGCGCCAAGCTGGAAGACTGCCTGGCCTTCGCCAACATCGTGGCAGCTTACTCGGTGACGAAAGAGGGTGGCACGGAAGCGTTTCGCGACCGAGCCGGACTTCAGACTTTTATTCGGCAGCAATGGAACGCGATGGGACGCGGACCGCTGCCGGTGTGAAGATGCTGCTACGTAGGCTCAGCCCCGATATGCGCCCGGAGGCATTCCATGCCACTTGTGGAAGGCACGATGGAACACGCTAGGTTCGGAATAGCCGAGAGCATAGGCGGTTTCCGTGACCGTCCGGTCATCGCCGAGCAGGAGATATTGCGAAAGTTCCTGACGGGCCTGCTGGACTAAGTTTCGGTAAGAGGAGGATTCCTGTTCCAACTTTCTTTGCAAGGTGCGGCGGCTGACGCCCAACTGCTGGGCAGCATCCTCCAGATCAAAGTTGCCGCTGTTCAGTCTCTGCCGAATGAAGCTGAGGACGCTTTGAGAGAAGCTGGCCTGACCGCCAGCCTCCGCCAACAAGTTCTCTGCCGACTCCACAATCAACGCATGCGCATCGGGGTCGGCGGTGCTTAGCGGTAGATTGAGCAAGCGGCGATCCAGGAGCAGGGCATTGGCCGGCATGCCGAATCGAACCGGAGCACGAAAAATACGCGCGTGCTCGTCAGTGTTCCGAGGTTTGGCGTGCTGAAACCAGACTTCGCGCGGCCGCCAACGAGCGCCGTCGGAAAACCGGTTGAAACGCGCGACGGTTGCCATGGTGGTTTCGCAATCATGGCGAGCATCGGGAAGTGAGCGGTCGGAAAACTGCCACTGAAAGTGCGCCACCGGACCCTCGACGTCGAGCTTGAAAAAACCGACATTCGTCCAGACCGGCAGAAACCGGACCAGGGTGCGCAGGGCATCGCCCAGCGTTGCACTCGTCATCACGGAAGCGCCCACGATTCCATATTCCCGCTGTTCGACGCGCTCCCCGACATGGAGGCCAAAAGCCGGGTCCTTGGTCATCCTGGCGGCATGTTCGGAGAGCATCATCATGTCGGCGTAAGGAATTCTGAGCGAAGGGTCGTCGATGGCTTCGCGGTCGAGGCCTACGGTTCGGAGCAAGTGGTGCGTGTTGCCCCCGGACGCTGCGGCCTCGACAATCTTGCGTGCCGAGCGGGCGAAAACCGTGGAAACATTGGCCATAGGGCTAATCGGGTAGTAGGTCAGTTTGATAAGGAAGCGAGCCAAACACGCGATTATTCTGTCGCCTCCCGCCCTTTCGCAAAGCACGCGAAAGAACGGGGCACCCAGCCTCCTTTTTATATCCTGCCGTTCGAAATGGCGCAAAAGGTCATACTTCTTTGGACACCGCCAATGTTAGTTTGGATGCTGGGTGAGACGCACCCGTGTTCAGATTCGCGTTCAGGTTTCAGATGAGCAATCCCTCTGAAGTCCTTAGCCAGGCTGTCACAGAACGGTACAACATTTTTGTGGGGCCGAATGGCCTCCGTGCGGGATGGCGTCTGCTGATTTTCTTGGCACTCCTGTTGCCTCTCGGCTATGGCGCAATTAGCATCGCCGACCTCCTGTTGAATCGGCTGCACGCCGACTTCTATACCGCGCTGGGAAGTTTGATCGGCATGGGGTGCCCGGCTGCCGCTCTCTTCCTGATCAGCTGGATTATGGCGAAGATTGAAGGCCGCAGCCTAGCAGCGTACGGATTGCCGTGGCGGCGAGCATTTTGCCGCCAGTACTGGCAGGGAGCGGCCATCAGTTTCACCTCGCTCACGGCCCTGCTGGTGGCACTGCGGCTGTGCGGAGTTTTTTCCTTCGGCTCGCTTGCGCTGCATGGCGCCGACATCTGGACACACGCCGCTGCCTGGACGGTACCGTTGTTTCTCTCCGCACTGCTTGAGGACTTCACCTATCGCGGTTACTTCCTGTTTACGCTGACCACCGGTATCGGTTTCTGGCCGGCGGCCATCGTGAGCTCGCTGGTGATGGGAGGCATGCACTACTTCAATCCCGGCGGGCACGGGCTTGGGCCGATTGCGACCACGGAGTACTGTTTGCTCACTTGCTTAATTCTGCGCAGGACGGGCGATCTTTGGATGCCGATTGGAATTCACTCGGCATGGAACTATGGGCAGCGTTTTTCTACGGTGTACCGTCTGGCGGCCAATCGGTGGCTGGGCATCTTATGAATTCCAGCCTCCATGGGCCGGTTTGGCTCACCGGCGGTACGTTCGGACCAGAGGGCAGTTGGCCAAACGTGATCCTGCTCACCATCTGGGCGATCGGCTTTTCGCTGTGGCTGCGCGGAGTGAAGTATCCAGACCCTGCGGCGGTCCGCGGCTCGCGGCAATAGGCCAGAGCTGTGTATCCTTTTAGTGACGATGAACCGAGTTTCCATTAGCGGCTTGCTTTTTGTCGTGATTCTTCTTACGATCCTGTCGGCTTTTACCGAAACGCAGGCCCCACCTTCCGAAAGCAATCAGTCGCCAGCCGCACCCTATGTCGAATACCCGCTGCAGAAACTCCTCCAGGCTGTTCCAGAACTAAAGGGACTCACCCCCGCCGAGAACCAGGATCAGCTTCCCGCTCTGCTCGCTAAAGTCGGGGACATCGTTCGGGATGCGGCCAAGAAACTGCCAAACCTGACTTCACGCGAAGACATCATCCAGCAGCGGGTCTGCACCAACCCAGCTTCCTACGCCGGCTGTTTGGATTCCGAGCAGCGCCGGCAGTTCAACTACTTGATTCTTTCGCATATAAACCAGGATACGGGTAACCTGCTTGAGGAGTATCGGACCGATCTGAAGAACCGGCGCATCGATCCCGCCGACCCGGACGCAGCTTTGCCCAAAGGTCAGGGATACGCCGCGATGTGGCTGGTTTTCGCGCCCTCGCATGGCTTGGAGTCGGACTTTCGCTACCTCGGCCAACAGAAAACTTCCAAGCGCGAGACGGCGTTGGTTGTGGCCTTTGCTCAAAAGCCCAACGCCGTCAGATTTCCAGGGGAAATCCTGTTGCAGGGAAGGTCGGTTCCGGTCTGGTATCAGGGCATCGCGTGGATTGATGCATCAAGTTTCAAAATCATGCGCATGAGGACGGATCTGTTGGCGCCGCGTCCCGATATTCACCTGCAACGCCTCACGTCTGAAATCGATTTCGGGGAAGTGCATATCGCGAAGATGGAAACCAGCCTGCTGCTGCCGGTGGAAGTGGAACTTACTCTAGAGATCAACGCCGAGGTCTATAAAGAAGTTCATTCGTATTCGAATTATCGTTTGTATGCGGTCGAAACCAGGATCGTACCGTGATCTGTTTGACTAGGAGGAGTTGATGGGCTGCCGCGGATTATTTTGCATCATCTTTCTTACGACCTGTGCCCTTGCTCAAATCGGCCAACAAGGTACGGATCCGTTTACAGGACAGCCGGCACAGCCCGCCCCACCCGTGAGCCTTCCCGATACCAGTCACACCTCGCACGGCGTTGACGAGGAAGGAAGGCTGGTGTTCAGGTCGGGTACGGTCCTGGTCCAGGTTCCAGCGGTCGTTACCGACAGCTCAGGCAAACACATTCACAGCCTCAGCAAAAATGATTTCAGGATTCTGGAGAACGGCAAGCCGCAGAAGATTTCCGTCTTCGAAGAAATAACTGCCAGCAACACCCGTCCGGCTCCAGCTGCGAATCCGCCGAACACGTTCAGCAATCTCACTTTTGATCAGCAACAGCCGCTGTCGATCACCGTGATTGCCCTGGATATGATCAACACACCGTTCCTCGATCAGGCCCTTGGACGAAAGCAACTGATCAAGTATCTGAGCGACACGCTGGATTCGGGGCACGTCCTCGGCCTGGTGGTGATCAGCAGCAAGGGAGTGAAGGTACTCGGCGGACTCAACAGCGATCCCGCCACGCTGATCGCGGCACTCAAGAAGGCCAGCGGAGAAATTTCGCCTATGGAGACCTTTGGCACGGACGGCAAAGTTTTGGCGGCCACCGAAAGTCAGCCGACGCAGCTCACCGGCGGAATTTCTCCGGGAGATGACCCGGCAGCCAGGATGCGCAGGTTCATCGTGAACGCCGATGCGGTGCAGGGCGCCTACCAGCAGGAGCGGGCCATTGAGGACACCATGAAGGCGTTTCTGTCGATTGCTTTGTCGCTTTCCGGCATTCCGGGCAGGAAGTCTCTCATCTGGGCGACCGGCAGCTTTCCATTCACTTTGGATTCGCCTTCGTCGTTGCCAGGCGGAAATCTCGCTCTGCTCTACGAACGCACCATGCGGGCGTTGAACGACGCGCAGGTCGCGGTTTATCCCGTGGATTTGCGGGGTCTGGTGGGAACATCGCTGATCGCGGACGCGACTTATTCCGGTGGCATGAGCGGGCCTGAATTCGCCAGCAACGCTGCCGGCAGAAGCTGGTTGCAGAATTCCTCCGTGACCAGTCTCAAGAATTTCGCCGAGATGACTGGGGGCCGCGCGTACTTCAACAGTAACGATCTGACCACCGGGTTCAAGCAGGCTGCTGATGATTCGTCTTCGTACTATCTGCTTGGCTATTCGCTCGACAGCCACGACACCAAGCCGGGCTGGCGAAAGCTGCAAGTGCTGGTGCAGCACAAAGACTGCGAAGTGCGCGCGCGCAACGGAGTTCTTTTCACCAACACGACCATCGACCCGCAACTGACCCACCAGGCCGACATCGACTTCGCCATGAATTCGCCGTTTGACAGCACCGGAATTCCGGTGACGGTACAGTGGCAGGGGCTGTCGCCCGATGGTGACAAAAAGAAGGCTGGGTTTGCGCTGCATCTGCCGGCGACCAGTGTGATCGATGAAGCTGATCAGAACCGCTTCGATGTGGACTTCATCGCGCAGGCAACCAGGCAAGGTGCGTCGGCCGGCCATGCCGGACAGACAATCAAGGGCACAATCCCGGCTTCGACATTAGACAAGATCAAGGCCGAAGGAATCTTTTATAGAAATGCGCTGGAACTTCCGCCGGGCGAATATCAAGTAAGGTTTGTGGTGCGAGACAATCTCAACGGGAAGATCGGCAGCGTATCCGCGGCGCTCAGCGTGAACTGAGGTCTCTGAGACGGGCGGGATGGCGGTCTGGTGCTAACCAGCCCGCAGTGACAGCACAGACCTCACCCGCGCGGGCCGCAGAGGATGGCGAACGCGCCGTCTATTGGCCGACGGCGCTGGCGGTAGAGGAAAACACGTTGTTGGCGTTGCCGCCAATCAGGCGCACGGTACCCACCACGAGTACCAGGATCACGGCTAGCAGCACCGCGTACTCGGCGATGTCCTGGCCCTCGTCGTCCGACCAGAACCGGCGAAGAAAATCAGTCATGTTGCACCCCCTTTATGCTACGCGGCCAGCTTCAAGGGCATTATTGCCCGACTGAACTGGCGACGCTGGAAAACACGTTGTTGGCGTTGCCCCCGATCAATCGGATGGTGCCAACCACAATCACGAGAATCACGGCCAGCATCACCGCATATTCGGCGATGTCCTGCCCGTCCTCGCGCAACCAGACTTCATTCATCAAACGGATCATGCATTCCCTCCATTAAGGGCGCAAACGGTGCCGCTTCCGGCAACCCGAAACCGCGCAACATCATACCCCATCAGTCAAGGGAAAGCCCAAAAAATGTGCTTGCCGCCAGATTCAGCCAACGCGGGTGGGCAAGTCAATCTGCTTCTGTTTCTAAGGGCTTGACTTGATTGGTTCCTACGACTTCAACTGGCCCAACTGCTTGCGGACATCGGCGGCGTCACTGAAGTTAGGGTTGATCTTCAAGACGCGCTCCAGTTGCTGACGCGCGAGCGCAGGTTGGTCTGTTTTGGCGTAGGCCAACCCCAGGTGGTAGTGGAGCCTGGCATCGTCGGATACCGTATTCTTTTCGCTGAGTTTCAACGCTTCCTGAAACATGCTGATGGCCGACTGGTACGCCCCTTTCTTGTAATAGACCCAGCCCAGGGTGTCGGCCGCATTGGGGGAGTCGGGCAAGCCTTGCCGGGCGGTCTGCGCCAGCGACAATGCTACATCAAAGTTCCCCCCGGTCTGCAGCAACACGTTGGCCAGATTGTTGGAAGCGAGGGGATCGCTTGGCTTGAGTGCCAACGCATTCTGATAGGCATCTTGTGCCTTGGCCCAGTCCCGCTTGAATTCATACAACTCACCCAGAAGAATGTAAAAACTGGCTTGCCGAGGGTGGTCTTTGACCGACTGCTGATAGGTGGCAATCGCCTGATCTGCCTTTCCGTTAGCCGCCTGGACCTGTCCCAACTTGATCAGAGCGTTGGTATTGTCTTTGTCGAGTTCCACTGATTTGGCAAAAGCTGCCTCGGCGGCGTTCAGGTCTTTCTTATTGTGAAAGAGCGCGGTACCGAGCAGATCGTAAAAGTCGCTGTTTTGGGGGGACTTTGCGATCTGAGCGTTTGCCACGGCAATCGCTTTGTCGGTCTGATTCTGGATCAGAAACGTGTTCATCAGCCCGCGCAGAGCGTCGGTCGAATTGGGGTTACGATCCAGCCCTTGCTGATAAGCAGTCTCAGCCTCGCGGTACTTCTTCTGCACCAACCTGAGGTTTCCCAGTTCGACGTAACCGACCGGGCTCTGCGGCGCCACCGCGATGGCTTTGTCAATATCGGCCTCTGCTGGTTGAAACTGCCGCTGGTTGATATGGGCGATGGCACGCAGCGCATAGCCATCCGGCGAGGCAGGTTGTTGAGAAATGATTTGGGTAGCTGCTTGCTCTAAAGTTGCCATGTCGTTCTTCCGCATGGCCACACCCGCCAGCGCCCGCTGTGCCTCGATCAGATCGGGGCGAAGCCGGATGGCTTCTCTCCACTCACTTTCGGCGCGTTGCTCATCCCCAGAGCGCTGAAACGCGGCGCCCAGGTGGTAGTGGCCAGGGCCACTGTCGGGATCGTTTTTGACGACGGTCTGCAGCGTGGCGATGGCGTCGTTTACTTGTCCATCGCGGAGCTGCATCTGTCCGCGGTAGATGAGGGCGTCGCTGTCCTGCGGAGTGCTCTTCAGAATTTCGTCATCGAGCTTGCGCGCCTCATCGAAGCGCTTTTCCAGAATGAGAAGCTGGGTGTAATTTTTCTTGACCTGCAGGTCCCTGGGGTGCTCGCTGTAGAGGTTGCCGTACTCAGCCGTAGCTCTGGGCAGATCTCCCTTAGCGAAATAAAAGTCGCCCAGCATGCGATAGCCGTCCGAATTGTCCGGGAAACGGCCCTTGGCCTGGGCCAAGAAGTTCTCGGCCTCCGCGGGCTTGCCCTCTGCAACATAAAGGCGCGCGAGAAATCCGCAGGGACCGGGATTCTTGGGATCGCTGGAGATGGCTGCCTGGAATTGCTGCTCGGCCTCGCTGAAGCGGCCACGCGACTGGTAATAACTGCCCAGCATCAAGAGCGCGTCCGTGGCGTTGGGATTGATCGAGAGGGCCTTCTTGAAGCTTGTTTCGGCGTCGTCGGGTTGATTATTCTTGACTTGCAACAACGCCAGATTCAAATAGGATTGCCAGCGGGTCGGGTCAAGTGCCAGCGCTTTCTGCATCTCTTCCACCGCGCCCGGGAAGTTTCCCTCCGCAGCCAGCAAGCTGGAAAGCGTGACGTGACTCTGCGGGTCGTTGGGCCACTTCTGTAGCAGAAGAGTGGTCTGCTCCTGAGCGTGTTGAAAGTCGCGGCCGGCGATCATCAGGTTTGCGATGTCCACCTGGGCGTTGAAATTGCCGGGCTGAAGCTCCACCGTCCGGGCCAGTTCCTGAATCGCGCGCAAGAATTGTTGCGTCTTCAAGTAGCTCTGCGCCAGCTGGTAGTGGGCGTCGGCATAAGAAGGATCGATCTGCAGGGCGTTGGTGAACTCGATCGCAGCCTCGCGGTATTTGCCGCTCTGAAAATAGCGCTGACCACTCTGAAAATATTTCTGCTTGCGGACGTTGGGATCGCGTGAGCAGGCGGAGAACAGAATCGCCACAACCAGTGAGGTGATCACGCAAAGCGTAAAGCGGCGTTGCATTACAATCTCCCGCCCAGGAGTGCCGGCCAAACCATGTCGGTCACGCCAAAGAGAAACATTTCCTAACCTACAGCAATTGATGCGGCAAGGAAAGTTGTCCAGCGTACTTCCCGCGTTCTGCTGTGGTGAAGTCTGATGGCCCCGGTTTCAGCGACTTGGGCTGTGGAAGAAAATTCTGGCAGCAGGGTTCAAGGCAAGTTTTTGAGGCCTGCAATTGCTGCGGGAGCGTCCGTATCCGGCTGTAGATGAAACAGTTGTCGCGGAGTTGCAAGCGCTTGCAACGGGTCGCAGAAATTATCAATCTTGACAGTTCTTGGGGCCACGCTAGAGTAACGTCTGTAGGTATGTGTACGTGCTGAACTTGCGGCGTGGCTCCCCTACCGTAAGCCGGGCAGGAGAAGCACAATGATCAAGTCGAACCGCGCAGGGTTGTGGGGCATCCTCTTATTACTAGTGGTGTGTTTTGCGCCTCTGGCATTCGGCCAGGACGTCAGCCTCACACTGGTGAATGGCGGACCCTACACCATGGATGGAATCTACGTGGGCCCGTACAACGCCACGATGAACGGCCAACCTGCGCAGATCATCTGCGATGATTATTCGGACAATGTTTCCAAAGGCCAGTCCTGGACGGCCGCCGTGACCCAAGCTTCCAGCCTGACGAACAGTAACATCGATAACTTGGGCTTGAAATGGACCAATTCCACCGCCGGTAGTACGGCCTACCTGGGAGGCACATACTCGACTCTTCAAGGCTACGATTCGATGTTGTACCTCGCGTCCCAGATGTTGCCGTTAAGCGGCAACAAAAACAACGCGCAACTGGTGGGCTACTACGCGTACGCCATTTGGGCAATCTTCGATGCCAGCGCAGTTTATAACTACCTCAAGAAGAACGACAGCAACTTCACTTACACCTGGGGGCAGGTGCAGAAGCTGGCAGAGAGTGCGTTAACGGGCTCTTACTCCCAGGGCCAGTTCGCCGGTTGGGAAATTCTGACACCGGTATGTAACACTGGCTGCCCGCAGGAGGACTTTGTGTTCGTGCCTGAGGGCGGCTCGGCGCTGATGTACCTGCTGCTGGCGGGAGTTTCCTGTATGGGAGCGTTCCTGTTCCGCTCGAGATCTCCGAACGCACGGCGCGAAACACTCTAGTTCTTCTGTTCGCATCCCGGGCTCAGCGAGCCAGACAGCTTGCTGAGCCTGTTTTGTTTGTGTCTCCGCCATCACTCCAATGCTAGGTCAATTCTCAGCCCGCGTCTTCCTCTGACCCGCGTGGTAGAGCATCCAGCCAAAGCCGTTGGCTGCCAGCACCACCAGGATGATTTTCAACGAATATTTCCAGGTGCTGGTGACATCGATGACCGGCACCACGGAAAGCAGCACGAACAAGAGGGTGACCACAAACCCGGTGGCGGAGCCGATTCGCAGCCAAATCCCTGGGCGCAATCCTTTCTGCTTTGCCGAGAACAAGGGGATCGCGAACATGGTGAGGTAGGCGAGTCCGTAGAAGGTCCAGGCCCAGGTCTGCAGCAGGGAAAATGACTCCTGATTGCCCACACCGATGAGCACAGCCAGGCTGACCAACAGCGCCACTCCTGCCATGAACAGGATCGAATTGACCGGAGTGCGGTACTTGGGATGCAACGGCGTGAACCATCGCGGCAGCAGGTGGTCCCAGCCCGCGACCAGCGGCAGCCGAGAATTCGCCGAGAAGTAGAGCGGGTAGCTGCACAGGTAGTTCAACAGCAATAAGAGAATGACGACCGGCGCGAGTGATCCGGGGAGGTTGAGCATCGAAAATCCGCGGGCCAGCGCCTGCGGAATTGGCCCGATCACATCGATCGCATCCGGCGACACGAACGCGAGGATCGCGCTTGTGCCCAGGATATAAAGCAAGGCGATTACCGGCGCAGTGAACAGGATCGACCGTGCGATGTTGCGCGCCGGGTTGTGCGATTCTCCAGCAAAAATCGCGACCGTCTCAAAGCCGGAGAGCGCGCCGAAGGTCATTTTGCTGAAGACAGTGAGGCTGAACAACGTCAGCGGGGGCAGAACAAAAGGAAGGGGATGGTAGGCGGGAAGATGTTTGTGCAAGGCGTCGATGTAAGGCAGCACGATGAGAACGGTGAGGATAAAGACGGTGAAGATGCTGCCGGTGTTGCTCCATATTTTGCCGATGCGCAGGCCGAAGCGCGCAAACAGCATCATAGCGGCAATCATGGCTACGGAGACAGAGATCAGTAAGGGTTTGCTGCCGGCGATCCACTCAGCCCGCGGCGCGGCGTAGGAGAGATAGGTTGTGGTTACCAGAGCAATCTGCGAAACCTGGATGGTCTGCAACAGCCAGAAATTCCAGGCCGCGAGAAATCCGACCCGATCACTAAAACCCAAACGGGCCCATTCGTAGAGACCGCCCTCCAGAGGCATGAGGCGGTTCAGATGAGCGACGACGAAGGCTTGGGGGATGAAAAACAAAACGATGGCGAGGATCCACAGCACGACGTGGGAGGGACCGGCCTTGACTGCCGTTCCGAAAAACTCGGGAACGATAATGATGAGGACCTGGAACAGCGCCAGGTCGGCGATGCCCAGTTCGCGCCGCAGGTTTGCGCTTGACTGTGCGGCGGCCTCTGATTGGTAAGACGGATTGTCGGCGACAGCCAAGCCTTAGTCCCCTTGACGCGGACATTAAAACACAGGGGCGCGCGGAAGGCCCAGGCACCGTGCAAAACGGAAGAACCAACAAAGAAATGATGGGCCAGCCACTGGAGCTGAAGATTTCAATTTGCTGCAGGGACCCTAAGGGCGGAATCGGACCACTCTTTTCGTCTCCACAGCGGGACACCTTGAGCGCCTAGAGCCAGCATCCCAAGCGATCCTGGCTGTCGAGTGTCTGGAATCGGTTCGGTGGCCGAAGCACGGGGGCCGCGATCACTTGAGTTAGCGTATGGGGCGTCACTGTCGTCCGGGGAGGTCTGGCCAGCCCGAATTGCCTGGCCGGGGATGGTTTGGTAGGCATAGCCGGTTAGCGTGGCATTGAGGCCCGCCAGACTGAGCCTGGCCCAACCGTAATGGATCTTTCCTGCAATGATGAACTGTAACCCAAGATAGCGGTCCTGCTTGTTTTGCCATAGGCCATGGAACCCACGAGGCGGACATGACGTGTAGAAAGCCATCCCGCGGCTACCCGGTGAAAAGGTTCGCTTGGGCCCGATGACAAAACCAAGCTGCAGGGCCGCAGCATACCCCTGCGAGGTTGCGTAAATTTCATTCTCCTGGTTCTCCTTGGCAGATGGCAAGACCCTCAATGCCTCACGACCTACTCCACACAGTGGACGTTCTTCTGGCTGATGACAGGACCGAAAGCCAATACTGCTCAAACACAATGCGAAGTCAGCGATTCCGTTATTGGTGAGATCGAGGTTCACCTCGCCGACAATCGGCGTATTCGCTGTCGTGTACACAATCTTTGCCTCAGCTCGTGGTGCGGCGGCCAATAGACCCACGCCGGCAGCCCCTGCGGCAAGCGCGTAAGCGTTCAGGTGTTGGTGGACTGAGTCCGAAAGTTTGCGGGTCCTGCCGGTGGCGGAAAGATGTTTCATAAATCCCCCCTAAGTGCGGAACGAACACGCCAGAGCCAGGACTGGAAGAAACGGTCGGCTCCAAGCCTCTGGCGAGGCACGATACGCCCAACCAGAGCCGGTGTCAACCGCTGGCTTCCTTTCCGTTGACTTCCGCTCGCGGCGCTCCTAACATGGCTCACTTGGGTTTTCGCGCCACTTCATGATCGGCCAAACTATCTCGCATTACCGGATTATCGAAAAACTCGGCGGTGGCGGGATGGGCGTCGTGTACAAGGCCGAGGACACCCGCCTGCATCGTTTTGTCGCCCTCAAGTTTCTGCCCGAGGACGTCGCCCGCGATCCCCAGGCACTGAGCCGGTTTCGTCGCGAGGCCCAGGCCGCCTCGGCGCTCAATCATCCCAACATCTGCACTATTCACGACATTGGAGAAGAAGCTGGCCAGGCGTTCATCGCCATGGAGTTGCTGGAAGGCGAGACGCTGAAGCATGTGATCGAAGGCAAGTCGCTGAAGGTCGAGCAGGTGCTGGAGCTGGGAATTCAGATCGCCGACGCTCTCGACGCCGCCCATGCCAAGGGCATCGTCCATCGCGATATCAAGCCAGCCAACATTTTCATCTCCAAACGAGGCCAGGCAAAGGTGCTGGATTTTGGTCTGGCAAAACTGCGAACCGGGCGCAAAGGCACGCTGGAAGCTACGGCGACGAATTTCTCTGAAGAGCAACTGACCAGCCCCGGCTCCGCTGTGGGGACGGTGGCCTACATGTCTCCGGAGCAGGCCCGGGGAGAAGAACTGGATGTGCGCAGCGACCTGTTTTCCCTCGGAGTTGTGCTTTACGAGATGGCGACCGGCCATCGAGCGTTCGACGGCAACACCTCGGCAGTGATTTTCCACGCCATCCTGGAAAACATGCCGACCACTCCGCGTGCCCTGAACCCGGCCGTTCCCGCGAGGTTGGAAGAGATCATCAACAAGGCGCTCGACAAGGAACTGGAGACCCGATACCAGACGGCCGCGGAGATGCGGGGTGATCTCAAGCGCCTGAGGCGTGAACTGGACTCAGCGCGAGGTGCGGCAGCACGAGTTGCCTCGTCATCCGCAGTGGCGCCGGCTCTGGATCGGACGAGTGAGCGCCCTACGGTTCCGACTGCAGCGCCACGACCGCGATGGATGCTGGTTGCGGTGGTAATGCTGTTTCTGGCCGGGCTGGCTGCAGCCTTCTTCGTGGGCCAGCGCATGGCGAAGCAGTTATCTCCGCTCTACCATCTGCTCACCTTTCGCCGGGGCACAATTCGCACCGCCAGACTCGCGCCCGATGGGCAAACCGTCATTTACAGCGCGGCATGGGAAGGAGCACCGGTTGAGGTCTTCACGACTCGCCCCGAAAGTCCTGAGTCGCGATCATTGGGGCTTGCCGGCGCCGAGATCATGGCGGTTTCTCCCACCGGAGAAATCGCGGTGCTGCTGAAGAGTCGACAGGTCAAGTCGATGACTTATACCGGCACGCTGGCGCGAGTGCCGTTAGTGGGCGGAGCTCCACGGGAAGTGATGGAGGACGTGGAATGGGCCGACTGGTCACCCGATGGCACGAATCTCGCGGTGGTGCGTGAAGTGGCAGGCCGCAATCGCCTGGAGTATCCGATCGGGAAGGTTCTCTACGAAACCGGCGGCTGGATCAGCAATCCGAGAGTCTCACCCAAAGGTGACTCGATTGCCTTCATCGACCATCCCCTGCAAGGCGACACCATCGGTTCGGTGGCCTTGGTGGATGTCGCCGGAAACAAACGAAACCTCTCCAGCGTGCAGACTGGGGGTGCAATGGGTCTGGCCTGGTCTCCGGGTGGCGATTCGGTGTGGTTCACGGCTGTCCAAGTGGGGATTGATCGGGCTTTGTGGGCCGTCAACCTTTCGGGGAGGGAGCACATTGTGGCGCGCGTTCCTGGTGATTTGACGCTGCAGGACATCGGGCATGACGGCCGTGTTCTGCTAACACGGGACAACTGGCGGCGCGGCATGACCGTGCTGGCTCCGGGCGAGAGCGCGGAAAAGGACCTTACCTGGCTGGACTGGTCCTATCCGGCGGACCTTTCTGCGGACGGCAAGACCCTGCTGTTCGTCGAACAAGGGGAGGCAGGTGGACCGAGCTATGCCGTCTACCTGAGACAGACAGATGGTTCCGCCGCGATCCGTCTGGGTGATGGCGATGCGTTAGCTTTGTCGCCAGATGGTAAATGGGCGCTGTGCACGCGGCCCGACGTTCTCACTGATCTGTTTCTCCTGCCGACCAAGGCCGGGGAGTCGCGCACGATCCCGCATGGCACGATCACTCAAGTCAATACCGCGCGGGCGGCGTGGTTTTCCGATGGGAAACGCTTTCTGGTGTCGGGCAACGATGTGGGCCATGGCGCGCGGCTCTACGTGCAGAACCTGGAAGGAGGAGATCCGCAGCCCATCACGCCAGAAGGAACCGATTCGCTTACCTATTCACTGGCGCCGGGTGGTCAGGCGGTCGCGGCGGTTGGGCCTGACGGCAAGGTCTCACTCTATCCGATCCCGGCTGGTGAACCTCGTCCCATTCGAGGTTTGGCCGGCGGAGAAGTTCCGGTTGGTTGGAGCTCTGACTCCAAAGGTCTTTATGTTTATCGGCCGAGCGAGATTCCGGCGAAGGTCTACCGCTTGAATATCGAAACTGGGCAGAGGACTCTGTGGAAACAACTAATGCCCCCGGACCCTGCCGGAGTGGAGTATGTCGGGCCGATTCTGCCAACGCCCGATGGCAAAGCTTATGTCTACGGCTATCGCCGCATGTTGTCCGACCTTTATGTGGTGGACGGGTTGAAGTGAACGGCAACAGTGCCCACGTGGAACGGTGTGACATGCTGCATCAGCCAATCCTGTCAGTGTGCAGGAAACCAAAGTTCCTGTGCGCCCGATCTCGCCCGGATAAACGGCGTTCCAATTCGTGAATGCGGTCTTGCTTGTTATCGCCTGTTGGCTAAGCGAGGGGATCTGGGTTTCTCCGCTTTGCCAGGAACGACCAAATCACTCTCCGTGAGCTAGTCGCAATTTGCGGCCGCACGTGGAGTGGCGGGCCGGCTTGTGGTAGCCACCCCACCCCGACCCCCGTCGGCAATATGTGTCTTTCCCCATCATCGGGGCGCGGACGATACGCGGCCCAGCGCCCGGAAATGACTGGTTCACGCCCAACATGGTTTCCTAATGAGATGACAGCGCAGTTGCTGGACAATGCTCAGGTGGCAATGGTCAAGCGCGAGGACTTGTCGCCCGGGTGCGCTCCGTCGGAATGGTCCACACCCGCAGACGGCGCGGGCCACGCGAGTTCACTGAAGCCCCTCGTACCCGGCTTGGCAGGGCCCTCCCTCGTTACCTTCCTCCTTCAACGGACCACGGGCCGGAGCGATTCCGCGACTTGCGACACGGGTCATAAGACGTGACACTCATCTTGAACGCGTTCATGATCGGGAAGCGTGTGCGATTACACTCGGTGACCGGCTGATCCGGGTGGCGGAGGCAAACTAGCTGTCTCCGCCATCCTGTTTTAACCAAGCCGCAGTCGTGTTTCGATTCCTCTAATTTACAAGGTTGAGAACCACCGCGATCGTCATGGAGGAGTTCGGGTCCCCGGACTCAATCACGTTGATCTCCGCCGTGTAGGTTCCCACCGGTAGACCGCTGGTGATGCCGCTCAGAGTGAGCGTGGTTGGCGTTGGGCATGGAAACAGCGAGTTGTTGCACGCGTTGTTGGCGATCTGCAGCCAATTGTTGCCCTTCCCAGTCGTCGTGATCTGATAGAAGTTGAAGCTTGTTCCAGTGCTCTGGATGGTGATCTCCTGCGGCGGCGGAGTTCCTCCCTGGCTTGTTTCAAAGACCACCGTCGGAACCGGAACGAAGACGGACGCGCCCACTGTGACCACCACCGGAATCGTGACGTTTCCGCTCGCGGTCTGGAGCAGTTCCTGGCCAACGAACGTACCCGCCGACGCTCCCTGGTTGGGCAGCTTGGTGGGGCTGACTTCTACCTTGTAGCTTCCAGCATTAGTGCCGGTTGCGGGAGTAACCGCCAGCCATTTGTTGCCGTCGGCGGTGTTGGTAGCGATCTTCCACGAGAGCGTGCCCGCACCGCCGTTATCGAGGTACAAGGTCTGCGTCTGGAGAGTTCTTGTGCCAGGTATGAACGAGAAGCTGCTCTGGCCCGGCATGATGTCGAAGAATGCCTGAGTACTCGGAACGACAGTCAGAGTCACCGGCACGGTGATCGTCCATTCCGGGCTCCCGCTCTGGAAGAACGTAATTTGACCGGTGTAGGTTCCCGCGGCGAGCGTGTTCGTGTTCTTGATCCCCACGTAAATCGGATCGGCCGTAGTGCAGGGGAACAAGCTGTTGTTGCACCAGGTGACGTTGAGCCAGCTTCCGCCGGTCGCGGTCGAGGTGACTTCATAGTACGAGAGGCTGGCCCCGCCGATTCCGGCGATGGTCAACATTTGCGGCAGAGGATCGGCGCCGCCGGTCTCCATCACAAAGTTAATCGGATTGACTTGCGCGAACGCTCCGTTGCCAACGGTCACGGTCACGGGAATAGTTTCCGTGTCAGCGCCGCTGATCAAAAGAAGTTGCCCTTCGTACGTTCCGGCCAGTGCTCCGGCGCCGGGCAGATTCCCGGGAACAATCTCGACGTTGACAATCTTCGGCGCGACGCCGCTGAGGGCCGTTGCCGTAAGCCACGCGCCTCCATCGGCAGTGCTGGGCGTAATCGAAAATGCCAGCTTCCCCGTACCGACGCTGGTTATTTCGAGGGATTGCGGCGTCACACTGGCAGCGCTCTGCGGCATGGTGAAGCTCATCTGGCCGGGAAGGTTATTGAAGAATGCGCCCGACCCCACAACGTAGAGGACCACAGGCACCGTGATCGAAGCAGCGGGATTAGTGTCCTCGTAAACATTGACTTCGCCCGTATACACGCCCGCCGGAAGCGTGCTGGCGTTCTGCACGTTTACAGCAATCCCCGTCGGTGTTTTGCAAGGGAAGAGCGAGTTGTTGCAGGAAGGTACAGAGAGCCAGCTCACGGTCGAATCAGTCACGCTCGCCGAGGTCCAGAAAGAAAGGCCGGAGTTGAACTGGCTGTTGCCGATGGTCAGGATTTGCGGCAGCGGATTCGATCCTCCCGCCGGCATAGTGAAGCTGATGGGATTGATCTGGTTGAAGACGTTCGGCCCCACCGCGACGGTGATCGGAATGGTGGCGGTATCGCTTCCCGCCTGAAAGAAGAGTTCGCCGGTGTAGGTTCCGGAGATCGCGCCGTTGCCCGGAAGGGCTGCAGGCGTGACGCTGACCGTGACTTCCGTGGGCGCAGTTCCGCTGGTGGGCGTAGTCGAAAGCCACGCGCCGCCGTCAGAAGTTGCCGCGGTCACTGTCCAGGCCAATTTTCCTAACCCCTTGTTCTGGATCTGGATGGTCTGCGGCGTTGCCGTGCCATTTTGCACCAGCGAGAAACTCAGTTGACCCGGAAGGTTGTTAAAGTACGCGCCGGAAGGCACGACGTTCAGTGTGACCGGCACGGTCATGGACATTTGCGGGTTGGTGTCCTGCGAAATGACGACCTCTCCCGTGTAGACTCCCGCCGCCAGTGTGGTGGCATTCTGCACGGCAACGGTCACCGGGTAGGGCGTGCTGCACGGAAACAGAGAGTTGTTGCAGGCAGTCACCGACAACCAATTGCCGCCCGTGCCGGTGTGTGCCGCCTGCCAAAACGTAACGGGTGTGTTGGCCACGGTAGTTGCGACGTTCAAAACCTGCGGTAGCGGATTTGCGCCGCCAACCGGCATGGTGAAGCTGATGGGATTGAGCGGATAGAAAACATTCGCGCCGACCGTCACCGCGACCAGAATGGTTTCCGTGCTAATCGCGCTTTGGAAAAGCAATTGACCTGTGTAGGTTCCGGCGATATCGCCGGTCCCGGGTAAGTTGCCGGGAGTGATGTCGACGCTGACCTCGGAAGGCGCAGTTCCGGTGGCAACGTTCGTCGTCAGCCAGGCGCTGCCGTCAGAAGTCGTCGCGCTGACCTTCCACGTCAAACTTCCGGTGCCGCCGTTGGCGATCTGCAGGTTCTGCGCAGTGGCCAGGCCTCCGCTGACAAATGAGAAGCTGAGCGCTCCGGGAAGATTGCTGAAGAACGCGCCCGACGCCACCACGTTCAAGGTCACGGGTATGACGAGCGACATTTGCGGATTTGTGTCCTGATAGACCGCGACCTGTCCCATGTACGTGCCGGCGGCGAGTGAACTGGCGTTCTGTACACCGACCAGAATTGAATATGGAGTGTCACACGGGAAGAGAGAATTGTTGCAATTGGTGACGGTGAGCCAGTTTCCGCCGTTGGACGTGGCCGACGTTTGAAAATAAGAAATAGCGGAATTGCTGGTGCTTTCAATATTCAGGACCTGAGGCAATGGGCTGGCACCGCCGGCCGGCATGGTAAAGGTCAGCGGATTGACTTGCTCGAAGACAGGACTGCCTACCGTAACTGCGATGGGGATGGTTGTGGTGTCACCGGTGGTCTTCAATTGCAGTTGGCCGACGTAAGTGCCTGCTGCGCCGCCGCCGGGAAGATTCGCGGTGTTGATCCCGATGCTGATGGTCGCTGGTGCCGTGCCTCGAGCGGCGGAGGCTGTAATCCAATTGCTGCCGATGCCGGTACTGGCCGTAAGGGCCCAGCTCAAAGTTCCCGTGCCGCCATTCAGGATCTGAACCGGTTGAGATGTCGCGCCGCCGCCGGTCTTAATGGTGAAGCTCAGCCCCCCTGGAAGGTAGCTGAAGAAAGGCGCGGTCGCCGCCTCCACGGTCAACGTAACCGGAACCGTCAACGTAATGCCGGTGTTGTTGACGTCAGTGAAAACGATTTGCCCCGTGTAGGTTCCGGCTGTCAGCGTGGACGCCGATACTGTTACCGCGACTGGGGAAGGCGTCGTACAGGGAAACAGCGAATTGTTGCACTGGGTGATTGACAGCCAGTTGCCGCCGTTGTTGGTGGTCACTTTCTGATAGAAGTTGATCGACGTGGTAGTGCTGGCGATGGTCACCATCTGCGGCAGCGGATTTCCACCGCCGGCGGGCATCGTGAAATTCAAAGCCGCGACGGACTGGAACGTCTGCGCCCGGAGCGATCCGCAGAGCCAGACCATCGACGCGCAAATGATTGTGGCGAAGACGATGGGATTGAATTTCAAAATGCGACTGTTCATTGGATTGCTCTCTTTCTTAAGAATTCTGTGGTTGCTGATGGCGCGCAACGGAGCCAATTTCGGCTGCCGAGCTCCGTCCCTTACGGAGTCTGTTCACTATGCATTGCGCAAATCGCCGGTAAGAACCGTCATTTGAGCTTCAAGGCAGAAAGAACTGCCTGGGCGCCGCACCGGCGCATGCAGTGTGCATGCGCCGGTCATCCGCCTAGTGGGTTGTGGGGTTGGTTGTATTCGGCGGAGGGGGCGTTGTCGTTTTCTTGGCGGAAGAACCTGCGCCGCTCCCGCTGGTCATGGAGCTTCCTGAGCCGCCGGCAACCGCCTGCTGCGCACCTTGCTGTGCTCCTTGCACGCCGTTTTGCACTCCGTTCGTCACGCTCTGCACGCCTGGTTGCGCTTGCTGCGTTCCCTGCTGGGTCGTGTTTTGCATGTTTTGCATCGCCGACTGTTTCATCTTCTGCCAAAAGCTCTGTTTCGGCTGCGGCTGGGCCTGGTTGGGCTGAGCCTGATTTTGCTGGCCCTGGTTTTGCGTGGAATTCTGGTTTTGCTGCGTCTGGTTCTGGTTCTGATTCTGGTTCTGCGAGTTCTGGTTTTGGGTCTGCGCGACCGCGGCGACCGAGACGGCAGCCAGGGCAGCGATTACGACGACGATCCGTAGTGAACTCTTGGTTCCCATATCCTCTCCTTCGAAGTCTTAAGTCTTAAAACCGACTGATTTGCTTCCGAGAGCGTTCCGCTGGCGTGAACTCACCGTATGGAAGCCAGCAACCTGCCGAAAATCCGGGACGCTCTGCCCTCCACCCTGATGATTTGGGGCTCGGAAACCGGCCGGATCGCCAGGATTTCTCCGGCCGAGCCAAATTCCATCTCCACCGACATTCCGGGGCCGGGTGGCAGCTCCGACCTCCACGCGCCCGGCATTGAAAACAGAAACTGTTGTCCTTCAACGATTAGCAGGCCCGGCCCGATCCTGGGATCCCGCAAGACTTTGCCTCGCTTCTTCACGTTTCCCCTTGAGCTTTACCGTTAAAAATGGTTGTCCGAGCCACGCCTGAGTGCTAGGATTCTCCGGGACTTGCCATAAAGGGCTTCCCCCCTCCCCCAGCCGTCGCCGTATTGCGCGCTCACCTCGCATTGCGCAAGAAGTGGGGAAAAACCGTCATGCCGCAGGAAAACTTAGGGTCTTCCGTCTCGGGGCGCGATCATGCGGGCCGAGACCCCGAGAAGCGACAGGCCGTGGATCAACTCTTCAGCCTGACCTACGAAGAATTGCGCCGTCTGGCCTCGAGTGTGAAGCGAGGCGACCGGAGCAACACGCTTAACCCCACGGCCCTGGTGAACGAAGCCTGGCTGAAGCTGGCCAACTCACCCGGCATTGCGACCACCTCGCCGCTGCACTTCAAACGGGTTGCTGCACGCGCCATGCGCCAGCTTCTGGTAGAGGCCGCCCGCAGGAGAAATGCGGGCAAACGAGGCGGCGCAGCAACCCCGTTGGTCACCTTTGACGAGTCATTGCACGGGGCTCTCACCAGCAATCAGGACCTGCTCGGGCTGAATGCGGCGCTGGATGAACTGGCCGAACTTGAGCCGCGCCAGGCGATGATTGTCGAGAGCCGTTTCTTTGGCGGGTTCGAGATGACCGAGATCGCGCAACTGCTGGGAATTTCGGAGGCCACCACGCTGCGCGACTGGCGGGTGGCCAAAGCCTGGCTGGGCCACAAGCTTAGCAAGGCTTCATGAACGTCGACCCAGAAAGCAGGAAATGGACAGCGCACGCTGGCAGCGAATCCAAGGTCTGTTCCATGACGCGACCAACTTGCCGCAGTCGGAGCGTCGAAACTTCCTCCATGCCGCGTGCGGTGACGATCTCGAACTGGCGTCCGAAGTGATGGCCATGCTTGAGCATGATTCCACAGCCAACTCCCTGCTCGATCGCAAACTCGCGGACGTAGCTCATCACACGCTGGCGGTTCCCAGTGACATTCCCCTCAAAGATTTTGGACCGTACCGAATTCTTAGCATCCTCGGCGAGGGCGGCATGGGTGTGGTTTATCTGGCCGAGCGAACCGATCTCGGGAACCAGGTCGCGATTAAGGTTTTGCGCGATGCCTGGCTGTCTCCGTCCCGCCGTGAACGCTTTGCCAGCGAGCAACGGACGCTGGCGCAACTCAATCATCCATCAATTGCGCAGCTTTACGACGCGGACACGCTACCGGATGGAACTCCGTGGTTCGCGATGGAGCGGGTCGAAGGCGTTCCCCTTAACGAATATTGCCAGAGGCGGCAAAGTTCCCTGGAAGAACGCCTGCAACTGTTTCGTTCGGTTTGCGAAGCCGTGCAATTTGCGCACGGCAACGCCGTCATTCACCGCGATTTGAAACCGTCAAACATTTTAGTCAAGAAAGACGGCACGATTCGATTGCTCGATTTCGGCATTGCCAAACAAATCGAGAGCCTGGACGTTCCGGTCGATCAAACCATGACCGGATTGCGGCTCATGACTCCCGCCTACGCCGCGCCAGAACAGATTCGTGGCGGCCGTATAGGAATTCAGACCGACGTGTACTCATTGGGTGTGATTCTTTACGAGTTGCTTACCGGCCAGCTTCCGTTCGATCTGTCCAATTTGACGCCTGCCGAAGCAGCGACCGTCGTAACCGAGCATGAACCCGGCAAGCCTTCCACGGCAGTGAAAAGGACAGAAGGGAAGGCGGGCGTTCCGTCACTGGGCAAGGCCGCCTGGTCTGACATCGACGTACTTTGCCTCACGGCGATGCACAAAGACGCTCAGCGCCGGTATCGCTCGGTGGAAGCGCTGGTCCGTGACGTGGATCATTTCCTGGCGGGTGAACCGCTGGAAGCCCGAGCCGATACTCTCGGGTATCGTATTGGCAAGTTTGTACGACGTAATCGGAAGCCGGTGACCGCCACTGTGCTGGTGTTCGCTGCAGTCGTCGGACTGATTGTTTTCTTTACCGTGCGGCTGACCAAAGCGCGAAATTTGGCCCAGACTCAGGCCGCCCAGACTCAGCGCATCCAGCAATTCATGATGAACCTTTTTCAAGGCGGTGATGAGGCAGCCGGGCCTGCGACCGACATAAAGGTCATCACCATGCTGGATCGTGGTGTGCAACAGGCGCAAGCCCTCAATGCCGATCCAAGAGTGCAAGCTGATCTATACCAAACTTTGGGAAGCATTTACCAGAAGCTCGGCAAACTCGATCGCGCGCACACGCTCCTGCGCCAGGCCCTCGACCAACGCCAGCTTCTGTTTGGCCAGGACAGCACCGAAGCGGCGGAAAGCCTGGTGGCTCTCGGACAATTGCGATCCGATCAAGCCCAATATGAGCAAGCGGAAAAGCTGATCCGTCAAGCACTGGACATCGATAAACCCCGCCTGCCGCGCGATAACCCGGCAGTGCTGACTGCCGAGACGGCACTGGGTGCGGTGTTGGCGTCGCGTGGCAACTACGACCAAGCCATTCAGGTGCTCAATGACGCGGTTCGTGTTCAGTCGGCGCCCGCGGCGTCCGCAACTCCGGGTCTGGCGAATAGCCTGTCTGAACTGGCGAATGCGCATTATGAGGCGGGGCACTACACGATCGCAGATCCTTTATACCGCCGCGTGCTGGAAATGCATCGCCAGCTTTACGGCATGCAGCACCCGCTCGTCGCCAATGATCTCGGCAATCTTGGCGCGGTCCAGCAAGATTTGGGCTATTACAGTGAAGCGGAAAAGTTCTGCCGGCAGGCGCTTGACATCACCCAGTCCTACTACGGCAACGAACACCCGAAGACAGCAGCCGACCTGACGGCGCTCGGCCGGTCACTGCTGTATCAAAACAAATTCGATGAGGCGACCGGTATGCTTCAGCAGGCGCTTGCCATTCAAGAGCATGTCTATGGGCCGAACCATCCTGCTGTGGCCGAGGCCGTGAACGAGTTGGGGAACGTAGCCTCAATGCGCGATAACTATGCGGAAGCGGAAAAGCAATTTCGCCGGGTGGCAGAAATTTATCGCGCTGTCTATGGCGACCATCATTACTTGGTCGCGATCGCACTCTCGAATGTGGCCTACGTTTATCTGAACGAGAACGACTACCCTCGCGCCGAGCAGCTTTTCCGCGATGTAGTTCGGCGTTTTACCGAGACCTTATCCGCTGACAACGTGAACACTGGCATTGCACACATCAAGCTGGGACGCACACTGCTGCGCGAGAATCGATATGCTGAAGCGCAGGTTGAGAGCCTTGCGGGTTATGACAACTTGGCGAAACAAGCCAATCCGGGAACGAGCTACCTCCGCGCCGCACGCAAGGACTTGGCGGCGGAGTACGATGCTCTCAAGCAACCAGACAAAGCCGCTAGGTTTCGCGCCGAACTGGCCGCAACCGAACCGCCGGTCAGTACCGCGACGAAGTAGCGACTGGGCGAAGAAAAGATCCGCAGGGACGAACGGATCGATCGCGAAGTAGGGATGCCGTCCTGTGGTTTGCGGGGGGAACGGGAACTCACTAGGAATTAGTCGCAGGTGGCGGCCGCACGTGGAGTGGCGGACGGCCTGTCCTCTGACCGCTTGAGTCCTTTGGTTCCTAGGTTTTCAACTGGCCCAACTGCTTGGGGACATCGTCGGCGTCGAAGAACTGCCGTAAGCCTAAGAGACTGTTCACCGTTGGACAGTTTTTGCCTTGGCCTAACGCGAGCGACCCCAAAGACGAAGCCCCGGCTGCTCCATTTCGGCATTTCATTTGTTGATCGGTTTTTCCAATGCTCACCTCAGGTCAACCTGCGCACCGAATCGCTCGGCGCGGCAACCAGCGAAGTCCTGATGGCCCTGCCCGCCCGTGGCAGTAGGCAGTCCGTGCCGACCTACCTTAGTTGATTAGTTAATTTGAGTGCATTGTTTTGGGCGGAACGGTGGTATGTAATCTGTACGCACAAGCTGGGCCATGCATCAGGAGGAGAGACTGCCGTGGCTGACAGGGAGCAAGATTGGATTGCCAAGTATAGAGCTGCACTCGAGGCCAACCCGATCGAAAAACCGCGTTCGTCTCCCCAATCTCTGCGGAGATCCGCGATCAGACTTAAAGGGGTTCCCCGTCGTGTGCTGCTACGGGCCGTCAAGATCGCAGGCCGAATGAAGAAGAATATTCAATCGTGGCGTAGCAATCGAAGGCCGATCACCAGTCATGGATCGGGCTTCCCGGCTGGCAATTCCAAATGGATTTCAGGTAAACCACCCGCCCCCGCAGAAAACATTGTTGACTAGCTCAAGAAAACCAGCTAAAACGTTGTCTCAACCTCGCGCACCCGTGCACAACCAAATAAATCCCATGTTCGGCCGCGAAACAGTTAACTAAATTGACTAGCGAGAAAGTGCTAGCACCTAATACTTCTACAGTAATTCATCTACAGTAATAAAAAGCTTGACACCACGAAGACACCAGACGAAAATGGGTCCCGTTATTCCCGACAAGTTGGGTAACAAGGGTTCCCTCCCCCCTCCGTTTGTCTTCCCTGGCAATTGGTCAATCGGCGCGCGCTTGACGGACGAATAACCGGTCCACGGGTATTCATTAAAATTTCCAGGTGATTCCGGAGTGCGATATGTACGCTGGAGCAAGCCAAGCCGGCATCGTCGTGACCGACGCTGCCCTCAAGTGTTATGCCTTCAACGCCGAAGCCATCCAGATCCTGACTTTCCCGGATCCGCCGGAAAAAATTCAGGATGTGCATGCCCTGCTTAAAGAGCGGCTGCGTTCGCGGTTGTTTGAGCGACCGAATAGTCCTCCTCTCAACCACCTCACGTCAGGACGAAGGATGTACCTTTGCCGATCATTTCTCGTCAACGTGGATGGCAACGCTCCCAACAACAGCCGCCGCGGAATGGTGCTGCTGCTGGAAAGAAAATCGAACGGCTTGCTCAATGTGGACTCGATCGCCGGACGCTTTGCGCTGACTGAACGGGAGCGCGAAACCGTGAGGTTGCTTTTTGAGGGACTGACCAGCAAGGAAATCGCCATTCGGATGCAAATCAGTCCGCATACCGTGAACGCGTTCGTGCGTCTGATCATGGTCAAGATGGGGGTTTCGAATCGTTCGGGCATTGTCGGCAAAATTGCCCGCTTGCAAACCTGAAACAGAATGCGGCTGCGTAGTCCAATTAGCTAACGCAAAAGCCTAGGCACAATGGCCTAGTCAACCAGCAGAATTGCAATTCCTGAAATCCAGCGTAGAGTCCAACACGCGCCACCAATCGGCAAGTCCCTCCCCCCGCCGACATTGACGCAATCTCGCCTTAGGAGGACTTTCCATGTTTCGAACAGGAAATGCAAGATGGCTTGCCATCGCAGGCATTGTGACCTGTCTTCTGTTGGCTTCGGGAACGGTTTGGGCCCAGACTTACCCGGACACGTTCACAGTCAACTACTACTCCAATAACACCTCCCATCCCACGGGATACGACCAGCAGGTTAGGATCATCAATCCAGGTGCTTATGCACCGTCCTACCCCCCGGCGTCTCTCTGCGCGATGATCTACGTGTTCGACAATGTGCAAGAGTTGAAAGACTGCTGCGCCTGCAATATCAGCGCTAACGGTATCGCGGAGCTCAGCGTGGCCAGTAATCTGACCATCAACCCTTTCAACGGCGTCACGTCGAACGATGGTGACATCAAGATAGTCTCAGCGCTGCAGAATGGGTACCTGACCATTCAACCGCCCAAAGGACCGCCTATCACTTCACTGGCTCCCTGTGATCCGACCGGCGGAGGACGAAACGGCAGCGGCAGCTATGCGCTGAATATCGTGCCCACTCCGGACCTGCGGTCGTGGTCGACCCACCTGCCTGGATACAAGACCAGCGATGGCTCAATCACCGAGGAGGCTTTTCAGGATTCGACTCTGAGCACGGCCGAACTGAACAGCCTGCAAGAGCAATGCACCGACATTGCGGAGAATGGCAGCGGTGTCGGGATTTGCACCGGCCCAGCTCCCAATTCTTCCACCACGTGCGATTTCAACAAAGTCCCGTAATTCATGGTGACTCGTTGCAGTTGAACCTCGGTTCTTACCATTGAGTTTCAAACGCGCGCATGCAAGGCGCGAATTTAAAGGAGGAATTTCGATGTCTCGAACCAGATTGAGTTGGTTGACTTTCGCCACGCTGACCGTAGCGATCGTCTGTCTGGCGGCCGGATTTGCGACCGCGCAAACAAACGATGTCTACTGGGTCAACTACTACAGCCATCCCGGCAAGACCGGGGATACAACTTTCCACATTGTGAACCCGGGCACGGCGGTCACAACCCTCAATAACAATGGGCAACCGACGAACGGACAGCTGTGCGCCGACATTTACGTGTTCAACAGTGACGAGCAAGAGGTCGAGTGCTGTGGCTGCGAACTTACAGCCGATAGCGAAATCACTCTGTCTCTGGAGACCGATCTGTTGGGCAACCCGATCAATGCAAAGAACGTCACGCACGACGGCGTGATCAAGATCGTTTCTGGGAACCTCAACGCTACGCCCTGCGATCCTGCCGCCGAAAACACCGCCATCGTTCCGACCCCGGAATTGAGGGCCTGGGGCACACGCAACCAAATGAAGGGAACCAGCGCCGTGGTTGAGACCGAGGGGGACTTCGCAGCTGCTCCCCTCACCAGCAGCGAACTGACCTTTGCCGAAAGCCTTTGCAGCTCGATTGAATCACAAGGCAGCGGGAAAGGAATTTGCACTTGCGGTTACGGTGACTAAACAACCGGCGCCGGGGAGCGCGCCAACAGCTCGCTTCCTGGCGCTCGATTCTTGAAACTTTTACTCAGGAGAGGACTCACATGTTCCGTTCAATTCTAGCCAGCACTTTGTTCGGGTTTGCCCTGCTAGTGCCAGCGGCCATCGCCCAGCAAAACTCCGGCGCCTTGGCCGTCGTCAACGGGGACACGCTCACCACCACAGACTTGCAACAACAGGAAGGAAACCGGCTACTGCAAGCGCAATACCAGTATTATCAAGCGGCACGCAAAGCCCTTGACGACCTGATTGACCAACACTTGTTGGAACAAGAAGCCCACCGTCTCGGCATCACCGTTGATCAACTTCGCAAGCAGGAAATCAACAGCAAAGTGAAGGACCCCAGTGAGGACCAGTTGCAAGTCTATTACGAGGGGATGGATTCAAAAGAGCCGTATGAAAAGATGCGAGGCAAGATCCTCGATCACATCGTTGAGCTGCGTAAGGCCAAGCTGACATCGGCCTACATCGAGGGCCTGCGGCTCAAAGCCGATATTATGGTTGAGCTGGCTCCGCCCGTAGCTTCGGTGGAAGTGGCCAACGCGGCCGTGGTTGAGGGGCCAGCCAATGCTCCCGTGCAGCTGATTGAGTTCGCCGACTTTCAGTGTCCCTACTGTCAAAAGGTGAACCCTGATCTCAACAAGCTGCGGCAGGAGTACGGCAGCAAGCTCTCCATCGTGTACAAAGACTTCCCGCTGCCCATGCACGCCAATGCCCAGAAGGCAGCGGAGGCAGCTCGTTGCGCCGGAGAGCAAGGCAAATTCTGGGACTACCACAACCTGCTCTTCAGTGACAGAAAGCTTCAGCCCGACGACTTAAAGCAGGAAGCAACGACCCTCAAGTTGGATGCCGCCAAATTCGACGAATGCCTGGATTCTGGCAAAGAGGCGGCCAGTGTAGACCAGGACCGCAACGAAGCCATCAAACTGGGATTGTCCGGCACGCCGAGCTTTTTCCTCAACGGCCATTTCTTCAGCGGGGCCGTCGATTACAACCTGCTTCATCAGATGGTGGAGCAACAACTGATCACCTTGCTGTCGTCCGAGAACAAGGCTTCTCCCCATGAGTCCTCTCGGAGATGAAGCGTTCTCGCTGACAGCCCGACATGCGGGCGGCCAGCCGGCCGCTCGCATGTTGTTGCTCTAGTGCTGCGAAAGTGCTCCCGGTCACGCCCTCCCCCGGCGCTCCAGGCATTCTTGAGAGATCGTCTTTAAGAGACCGTCTTTCAGAGAGCGAGCGATGAAGAACGTTCCCTTCTTTCTCTCAATACTCTTGTTGAGCTGCGGTGCGATCTCCGCCGGTCAGAACGACGGATCTGCCGCCGTCTCGAAAGCTCCCTCTGAGACTGGAGCGCAAACAGCCGAAATCAGCTCCGCATTGGTCCTCTCGGCCAAGACCCTGGATTTTGGCAATCAGGCGATCCAAGCCACCTCAGCTCCGCAAGCTATCACCCTCACAAATGCTGGAAAGAATGGCATCACCATCAAAAGGGTTTCTGTTACGTCGCAAGATTTTGATCTGAGCCAGAACTGCAAGACCCAGAGGCCGCTGCCGGCAAGCGAGAGTTGCACCATCCTGGTCTCCTTTACACCGCAAGGAGCAGGCCTTCGCCAAGGGAAAATTACGATTCTGGCGCCAGACACCGGGAATCTAGAGCTAGGCCTCAACGGGAATGGTGTCGAGAGTGCCGTTGTGCTATCGGACACCCACCTTGTGTTTCGCGATCAAGTGGTGAACACGCGTGGCGACATGCAACTGGTCCACCTTGAGAATCGCAGCGACACTTCGTCGCTGTTGATCAAAAGCATTGCCGTTTCCGAGGGTTTCACTCTGCTTTCCACTCGGGACCAATGCGCAGACCCTGGCACCGTTGTGCCGCATGGAAGTTGCAATGTGGCCGTGGCTTTTTCACCCGCGGACGAGGGACAGGTTGATGGCGCAATCACGATTGAAGATTCCGACAGTGCCTCGCCTCATCGTGTGGGCCTAAATGGCCGAGCAACAGCCGTCACGCTGTCGGCACCATCGCTCGTGTGGAATGCCACGGCGGTCGGCACTGCGGGAGAGGCGCAGGATTTCAAAATCAGCAATGAGGGACGTTCTCCGCTGCGCCTCGACAGCATCGACGCCCGGGGCGACTTTGGCCAGCACAACACCTGCGGCAAAGAGCTGGCTCCGCATCAGGCCTGCGTTGTGAGCGTGGTGTTTCAACCCACATCGGTCGGCAAGTTGGTCGGATCGATGAAGGTGCGCGACTCCGACGTGACCACCATCCAAACCGTCTTCCTGGCCGGCAATGGCACCGCCCTGGGACTGTCGCCGGCGAAACTGGATTTTGGCGAACAGAAACTGTTGAGCGCCAGCCCACTCCAAACCGTGGTGCTGGCAAACCATGGAGCCACTGACGTGAATCTCCATTCCCTCAGCGTAACTGGAGACTTCGTCATGCCTTGGAAGTCCTGCAGCGATGTGCTGGCAGCGGGCCAGAGCTGCAAGGTCAGCCTCAGTTTTTCACCCACGGCCAGGGGCCCTCGCACCGGAGGACTGAGTGTAGATACCGGCGCTGGCAATCCACAAAGCGTCGCTGTGAGCGGCGTAGGAGTGCCAGAACCGGGAGCGAAGCAGTGAGGCGTGCATCGACAAATTCGACCACATGAGTTGTTTTCCCATGGCGCCATCTCTTAAAAGGAAAAGAAAGCCGGCGGACCGAGAACTAATAAGCAGGCTCTTTACAAAGAAAGTGCTGCAGAAAATCGAGAGGCTTGTTGCCGCCAGTCAAAAAAACGCTTCATTCGGGCAGGCACGATCAAAGGCGCCTGCCGCAACCCTCCCGATGAATCATTCGGTTGATGGGCTTGTTGCCTGGCGTAGCGTAGAGGGTGGCGCATACCCAAACATGAGGCAGGCCGCCGGTCATCGCAGCCTGTTTATGCGACCCTCTAATTGCTGTGCTAATCCCTTCGTGGCCTCGTGAAGTTGAATTAGGGTGCCTGCCTGAAGATCGACCTCATTTTTCTCCAAATCGTCCTTTATCAGGCAGCACAGGTTATAGGCAGCGCGAATGCGCTCACCGGCTAAGAACGACCGCATATCGGATACGTCCTGCTGATTCTCCTTGCGGGCCATGTATTGCTGGGCAGCCCATGTGGTATTCCGGGCCCGATTCAACGTGTCCCGGAAGTCCGCCAGGATTTGGGGTTCTACCTGGCCTGCGACGACGATGTGATTTAGATTCACAAGTTCGGTGATGGCCTTTTCTATCCGTAGTCGAATGTCAAGCGTGCTGTTTGATTCCGGCATTGCCTTCACCTCATGCATGGAATTAACTAAACCTCGACAATGATTTACTTGGCGTGCAGAGCACGTTCTAGCTTACGGTTGCTCGATCACTGTTTTGCGCGAGCACGGGAGGCAATCTTGTCATCGCAAGGCTCCTTGATGGTTGCACCGCAGCAATTCAAGAGCTGCGGTCGGTTCGACAGCGGGAGAGTAGAAAAATCCTTGAGCCATATCGCAATCGAGCCGCTTGAGTTCGCTGATCTGCTCTTCGGTTTCTGTGCCCTCGGCGACAACCTTTAATCCGATGCTGTGTGCCAAAAGGATGATCAACCGTATAATCTCGTGGCTGTCGCGATCGGCGGTCATGCGGGAGATGAAGACGCGATCAATCTTCAGCGCATCGACGGGGAAACGGGCAAGCCGGCTCAACGAAGAGTGTCCAGTCCCGAAATCGTCGATGCTGAGGCGCACACCGAGATCCTTCAACTCGGCTAACACGGCCAGGGCCCGGTCCGCATCTCCCATGGCGATGGTTTCCATAATCTCGAGGTTGACCGTGTTTGGGATCACACCAGTCTGTTCGAGCACCGCGCCTATCTCCTCTGCTAGTCGTGCATGGGCAAACTGTTTAGGCGCCACATTGACGCTCATCACCAGAGGCGGCTGGCAGCGGAGTTGCGATTGCCATGACTGCAGTTGCTGGCAGGCTTCGAGTAGTAGGGCCCGATTGATCGGCAGGATAAGTCCGGTTTCATCAGCCACGGGAATGAATTCGGCGGGAGACACGATGCCTTCGGGCCGCTGCCAGCGGCTTAAGGCCTCGAAGCCAGCAATTTTGCCACTCTTCAGAGTAACGATCGGCTGATAGTAAACAATCAACTCTCCCCGTTCGATCCCGTGACGAAGATCGCTCTCCAACTGGAGCCGACGAGCGGCTGCCGCGTGCATAGCGGTATCGAACACTTCGCAATGGGCTTTTCCCGCCCGCTTGGCTCGATACATCGCAATTTCGGCGTCCCGGAGCAGGTCTTCCGCTCTCGCATAGGAGTTGCTGCTCAGAGCGGCACCAATGCTAGCGGTAATGACGACCTGGTGGGCTCTCAGCTCAAACGGCATTGCCAACTTGTCTTGAATCCGCTGTGCAACTCGGATCGCGTCGCTCGGATTAAAAACGTCTTCCAAGAGCACCGTGAATTCATCGCCGCCTAATCGGGCTATACCGTCGCTGACTGTCCACCAGTCGGAACTGTCTGCCGCTTCCGGGCGGGCAACCGTGTCGGTCTCCCGAAAAGAAGCGGTCAGGCGCCTGGATATCTCAATCAGTAACTCATCCCCTGCCGTGTGGCCCAGGCTGTCGTTGACAACCTTGAACTCGTCAATATCCACAAAGAGAATGGCAAACTTGTAGTCTGCATGACGCCGAGCCCGTGACAACGCGTGTTGCAGGCGATCCAGAAACAGGTCGCGATTGGGCAGGTCGGTCAGGCCGTCGTGAAGCGAGTTGTGGGCAAGCTTCGTTTCGGCTCGTTTCCGATCGGTGATGTCGCGGTTCACGATTACAAGTCGTTGGGCCTCTCCTGTTTCGTTTTGGATCGCGTTCGCCGTGGATTCCAAAATGCGCCAGGACCCGTCCTTATGCCGCATCCTGTATTCCAAACTCTGTCCCCGTCCAGTCCGGTGCACCTTCTCTGCCGCTTGCAACACCCGTTCCCGATCCGAGGGATGAATCTGATCGAACGAGAGACTACTGCTCAATTCTTCGTTTGAATACCCCAGCACTTTCTGATATGCGGGACTGTTGTAGAGTCTCCGGCCATTGCTATCCACAACTGCGATCATGTCCGCGGCATTTTCAGTAATGAGTTGAAACAGGTCGTCGCGTTCGGCAAGCTGGCGCCGCACTTGTTGTAACTGCATATGCTGGTACATTGTGTAGATGTCGAACAACAAGACCAGAGCCGCCAGTCCGCGAACCCATTCTCGAAGATCGGACCAATACGCGGCATTATTTGCAGCCTGCTCGCCGAGGGCCAGAAAGACGATTCCGGCTGTCAGAAGAAGGGTGACCGTTACGGCAAATCCCCACAGCCACCATTCCCTACCCTCGATTTGGCGGGGTCCGAGCCGAGTGCCTTCTTGATTTCGGATAGAGGCGTCCTCAGACAAGCGCTGCATAGGTCAATAGAAATTCTAGTCCGCAGAAAAGGTACCGAAAGTTACAAAGGGCAATTGAGCTTTAGTGCGCAAAACGAGGCTGCTGAATCGGTTGATCATATTGGGATATTAGGCAACGGGGATCCTTCGCCAGGAATCCGGCGTGCCTCCTCGGAGACGGTTCCAGTACCCACTTTTGCGTGCACCTTGTGAGAAATGTTACAGCGTCATGTGACATTTTGTGATACGGTTCCCTTGAAAAGGAAGAGACTCCTTAGCGCGAGGGGGCGTGGAGGAG
>Ga0209415_10000258_pt1 | contig 92962 bp, 83 predicted proteins | sample PeaSoiSIISIP2007_FD_187696 | JGI IMG/M metagenome (GOLD analysis project Ga0209415, IMG submission 187696) | Peat soil microbial communities from Weissenstadt, Germany - SII-SIP-2007 (SPAdes) (version 2) | ecosystem: Environmental > Terrestrial > Soil > Wetlands > Peat | place: Germany... | reverse complement strand
TGCCTTTGCAGCTCGATGAGGAGGCGACTAGCCTCCAGTTGGACTCCAGGTTGGGATCGCCGTCGCAGGCCCACACCTGGTAACCTCTCGCGAACTTTACCTGCCCTGCCGAACCTAGGAGGTGGCCGTCTGGGGTGAAGACAACTTTGAAATTGGTGGGCATCGAAAGGGCCGTGACGACGGCGGTGGTCAGTTTGCTGGTTGCGGAGCCAAGGGAGAGCTTCTCCGGCACCTTCGGGTCTTTGACGGCCACCGCCTTTGCCAATCCTTGCACGATGGTAAGGTCCTGGTTGACCGCCTGGCGGTGCATTGCGCACTCTGCAGCCTTGTCGAGGTCGCCTGCCAGGAATGCCGTGTAGCTCGCGGCGTAGTTGTTGTGATTTGCCTGGATGGTCTCCCGAGTGGGAACCAGGGACATCAGGTAAGCGTACAGATCCGGTGTTAATGCCTGTGTGACGGTCGCGGATTTAGCGATCAGCTCCGGGTCGCTATCGTTTTTGTTAGACATCGGCGCCACCTCCATGAAAGAATTTTCACATATGCTATCTCTCAATTTGGAAATGGCAACGCCGCACGTTCATTTTTTTTTATCGGAGCTGGCAGTCATTGTGATGATTCGGGGAGAGATGCGCCTCCATGGCCGGCTACAGAGTCAACTATCCGCAATCCCTATCCAGAGCGCGAGCAACTTGGTTATCTCACTCATTTGCTTCTCGGTGAGGTGACCGATGGTCCCCCCTATCTTCTCACGGGGAACGGTCATGGTCTTGTCGACCTGGACTTGGGATACTACCGACAGGCCGTTGTCGGCCTCCGGGTCTACGCTGTAGCGAAATATCGGTGTTTTTTGAAGGTGGCTCGTCAACAAACAGATTGTTACGCTTGGATGCTCCGAAAAAAGATCGCTTTGAACGACCAAGGCCGGGCGGGGCTTGCCATAGTCGCCGGGAGCCGCAACTAAAACCAATTCACCCCGCTTCACTCTTCGCCCCAGTCGGCAATTTCCGCCAACAGGTCAAGGTCGTGCATCTCGGCCGGATCGCTCTTGATCATGAGGGATTGCCGTCTGCACTCATCGGCAAATCCAGGGCTTTTCGGGTCAGGAACCCATATCTGGACGGGCTTTAGACCGGCTTCCCGTAGCCGGGTTCTGTAGGTCTGGACTCGTTCTTTAGTGGGGCGCGCTTTCATACACTTTCCTCCCGTTTCGTTACATGTAACACCGGAAGTAACGGATGTCAAGCTGGGGTGGTATCCTCCATGGCCGACATTGCTCCCTCACCCGGCCTCCGGCCACCCTCTCCCGGAGGGCGAGGGGTAGTGGCTGAAAGTCGACGAAGGCCGCGGCAACTCAACCGGTGACGGCGATCACTTCTTCGTAGGTGGTGATCCCTTCCAGCATCTTGCGGACGGCGAGCTCGCGCAGGGGGACCATCCCGTCGCGACGGGCTACTTCGCGCAGCGCGGAGAGCTCGGCGCGCTCGGAGATGGCGGCCTTCACGGTCTCGTTGACGTCGAGGACTTCGAAGACGCCGGTGCGCCCTTTGTAGCCGGTGCTGCGGCACTCGGAACAGCCTTCGCCGTACCAGACGCTGGCGGGAGTCTTGAGACCGAGATATTCCAGCTCGTCGTCCAAGAGCCTGCGCTCGCGCTTGCAGGCGGGACAGATCTTCCGCAGCAGCCTTTGGGCGATGATGCCGACTACGGTGGAGGAGATCAAAAAGGAGGGGACGCCCAGATCGATAAGCCGGGTCACGGAGGAGGGGGCGTCGTTGGTGTGAAGGGTGGAAAGTACCAGGTGGCCGGTCAAGGCCGCCTGCACGGCGTTCTCGGCGGTGTCGCGGTCGCGGATCTCGCCGATCATGATGATGTCGGGGTCCTGGCGCAGGATGTTTCTCAGCACCTTGTCGAAGGTGACGCCGATCGCGGCCTGCACGCCGACCTGGTTGAACTCTTCCATCACCATCTCGATCGGGTCCTCGACGGTGACGATGTTCACCTCGGGGGAGGAGAGGGTCCGAAGCGACGAGTACAGCGTGGTGGTCTTTCCGCTGCCGGTAGGTCCCGTGACCAGGATGATGCCGTTTGGCCTGCGGATGAAGGAGCTGTAGAGCTGGTACTCGCGCGGGTAGAAGCCTATCTGGTCGAGCTCCTGCATGAGCACGTCGGGATCGAACACCCTGATCACGACCTTTTCGCCGAAGGCGACCGGCAGGGTGGAGACGCGCAGCTCGATCTCCTTGTCACAGTGGGTGGTCTTGATCCTGCCGTCCTGGGGACGCCGCTTTTCGGCGAGGTCCATGCGGGAGAGCATCTTGATGCGCGAGACGATGGGAGGATGGAGCTGCTTGGGGACCGCGTGCACGTTGTGCAGGACGCCGTCCACCCTCAGCCGCACCAGCGTCTTGTCGCGCTTGGGCTCGATGTGGATGTCGCTTGCCCGCTGGTCGAAGGCGTACTGCAAAAGGAATTCGACCGCGGTGACGATGTTGCGGTCGGTCCCCTCGATCTCGTGCCCCATTTTAAGGCGCACGAACTGCTCCAGGTTGCCCAGGTCGACGCTGGTTCCCACCTCGCTCTCCGCCGCCTGCACGGAGGCGCGGAAACCGAAGAATTCACGCAGGATCTTGAGGATGTCGCCCCGGGAGGCGAGCACCCGGCGGAATTCCATCCGCTTGGCGCTTCTAAGCTCCTCGATCACCTGGTCGTTGAAGGGATCGGCCACCGCGAGCGTCACCACCCCGGCCTCGAAGGCGACCGGCACGATCAGGTGCTTCAAGGCGAAGGGGCGCGAGATGTGGGCGGTCACCACTTCCAGGTCGAGCCTCATGGGGTTGATCTTCAGGTAGGGCATGCCGACCGCCGCCGCCAGCACCTCGGTGATGGCGTCCTCGGTCAAAAGCCGGCCGCGGGTGCCGGAGATCTCCAGGTTGAAGGAGGCGATCACCTCGGAGGGGGAGGGTTTCTCCGGGGTCTGCAACAGCCGGCGCGAATAGCCTGCCTGCTGCGCCCCGCCCAGCCGCTGGGCCTGCGCCTCGCCCTTGGCCAGTATCTCCTTGAGCTGGGCGTGGTCGATCAGCCCCTGTTTGAGAAGCATCTGGGCTACGTTGGCAATGGTGAGCGATTTTTTCTTCTGCATCCTCCCCCCGTCGGCTCTCGAGCACGTCAGAGTATCTGCCAGAAGCCGAGTAAAGTCAAGGCTCTCCGGCGTTGACATCTCCGGGCGTCGCGCATATCATTAAGGTGCCGCAATCAATACTCTCACAATTCGGTAGTGTCCATTCAAGGAGGTGCACCATGCTGGAGATGTTGGAAAAAGCTGCGATGAACGTGCTGGGCGCGGCGGCGCTCACCCAGAAAAAGGGCGAGGAGCTGCTGGCGGAACTGAAGACGCGCTACCACATGTCCGAGGAGGAAGGAAGACAGTTCCTCGACCGCCTGCAGGAACTCGGCAGGAACGGCCGCGACCGTGCCACGGAAATGGCGGAAAGCGAGATAAAGGGCACCCTTGCCCGCCTGGGGATGGTGTCGCGCGACGACTTCGACATGCTTGAGCGGCGCGTCCGCGTGCTGGAAGCGGCCGCGCAGCAGGGCGAGGCCAAGGAGCCTGGCGAGGAATGCTGAGGTTTTTGCAATTAAACCGCAACGTACGGAGCATTCGCCGCTACCGGCAGATCATCTCCGTACTGGCGGGCTACGGGCTCGGCCACCTGTTCGAACACCTGAACCTGAACCAGGTGGCCGCCGTCCGTCGCATCCTGCGCAAAAGCGCCCCCAAGCGGGCCGAACTCTCCGCGCCGCAGCGGCTGCGCCTGGCGCTTGAGGAACTCGGCCCCACCTTCATCAAGCTGGGGCAGCTCCTCTCCACCCGCGCCGACATCGTCCCGGCCCCCTTCATAGAGGAGCTGTCGCTGCTGCAGGACAGCGTACCCTCCATCCCCTTTGCCGACATCAAGGCGCAGATCGAGGGCGAGCTCGGCGTGCCGGTGGAGGCGCGCTTTGCATGGCTCGACCCGCAAGCGCTGGCCGCGGCCTCCATCGCGCAGGTGCACCGCGCCCGGCTTCTGACCGGCGAGGACGTGGCGGTGAAGGTGCGCCGCCCCGGCGTCACCGAGCAGGTGGAAACCGACGTCGACATCCTGATGGGGTTGGCGCTCCTTTTAGAGCGGCACCTGCCTTCCAGCGAACTGTACGACCCGGTGGCGGTGGTGCGGGAATTCGCCTGCACCATCCGCCGGGAGATGGACTTCGCCCGCGAGGGGCGCTCCATGGACCGGGTGCGGGACAACTTCAAGGAGGATCCCGGCCTCTACTTCCCCCGCGTACACTGGCCGGCCACCGCCAAGGGGGTTTTGACCTGCGAATTCGTAAGCGGCGTCAAGGTGAACGACCTGGCCGGCATCGAGGCGGCGGGACTCGACCGGAGGGAGATCGCCCACCGCGGCGCCGACGCCTTCCTTAAGATGGTGCTTGAGCACGGCTTCTTCCACGCGGACCCCCACCCGGGGAACGTTTTGATTCAGCCGGGCAACGTGATCTGCCTGATCGATTTCGGCATGATGGGGAGGCTCGACCCGGCTCTCAAGGGATACCTGACCGAGCTTTTAATGGCGGTGATCAAAAAGGACGTGAACCTTTTGGCCGACACCATCATCGGCAGCGGCGACGCCCCCGACACCATCAACGTCGCCTCGCTCAAGAAGGGGCTCGCCGATTTCATCGACGGCTACTACGAGACGCCGCTCAAGGAGATCGAGGTCGGCCGCATGCTGGTGGAGTTCATCGACCTGGTCGCCACCCACCGCATCAAGTTCCCCCCCGACTTCACCCTTTTGGTCAAGGTGCTGGTGGTGGTGGAAGGGATGGGACGGGTGCTCGACCCGCAGTTCGACATGGCCGGCCGCCTCCGCCCCTTTCTGGAGCGGGCGCTGTGGGAACAGCGCTCGCCGCTCAAGCGGTTCAAGGAGCTGGAGGAGGGGGCGGACGCCTACTTCGCGCTCGCCAAAAGCCTGCCGGGCGACCTGAAGAACCTCCTGAACAAGATCAACCGCAACAAGTTCCGCATCGACCTGGAGCACCGCGGGCTGGAGCGCTTCAGCAAGGAGATGGACCGCTCCGCCAACCGGCTGTCGCTCAGCATGATCATCGTCGCCCTTTTGATCGGCGCCTCCATCGCCTCGCAGACCGAGCGCGGCCCGGAGATCCTGGGATTGCCGGCGCTCGCCTTTCTAGGCTACGCCATCGCCGCCGCCTTCGGCGTCTGGTGGACCATCGCCGTTCTCCGCTCGGGCCGTCTGTAGCGATTGCGCCACCTGTTGCGGAAAAGCCACACACCCCGTTGTTTTTGCACCACAGCCGCCAGCTTCCGCCACGGTCGACTCCCCCCTGCCGCACCTCCCGACGCCGCTATGGTTGCGGGTTTGCGCGCTTTTTTATTTTCCCCGCAAACGGGGACAATTGGCGCGCCGATTGCAGGATGATCCGCATACTGATTAAATGCGGCAGGGAGTCTGGCCATGATATTTCAGCAAACCTTGGGGAACAAAGCAGTATTCAGCGGCATCGGGCTGCACTCGGGCAAAACCATCACCCTCACGCTGCGCCCCGCAGAAGCAGGCACCGGTATCGTCTTTCACAGGGTCGACCTCTCCCCCGCCGTCTCCATCGAGGCGCGCGCTGAGAACGTGGTGAGCACCAAGCTCTCCACCACCATCGGCCAGGGCACGGCCAGCGTCTCCACCATCGAGCACCTGATGGCCGCCCTGTACAGCTGCGACATCGACAACGCCCACATAGACATCAACGGCCCGGAAGTGCCGATCATGGACGGCAGCGCGGCCCCCTTCATGGAAGGGCTCGCCAAGGCAGGGCTCAAGAGCTCCGGCAAGGCGCGCAAATACCTGGTGGTGAAGAAACCGGTGACCGTGGTGGACGGCGACAAGAAGATCTCCATCATACCGTCGCGCTTCTACAAGATCTCCTTCGACATGCAGTTTTCGCACCCGGCGGTGCGCAACCAGTTCCGCAGCATGACCTTCACCCCGAAAGAGTTCCGCAAGGAGTACGCCGGGGCGCGCACCTTCGGCTTCCTGGCCGAGGTGGAGATGCTCAAGTCGCTGGGGCTCGCGCAGGGCGGCTCGCTCGACAACGCGGTGGTGATCGGCGACGAAGGGGTCCTGAACGAGGAAGGGCTGCGCTACTCCGACGAGTTCGTGCGCCACAAGATCCTCGACTCGGTAGGCGACCTCGCCCTGGCGGGCTGCCGGCTGTTCGGCCACGTCAAATCGCTCAAGAGCGGCCACGACCTGAACAACAAGCTGGTCAGGGAACTCTTGAAGCGCACCGACTGCTACTCGCTGGTGGAGATGACCCCGCAGGCGGATCACGGCGCGTTCGGCTTCGCCGTCCCCGAGCTTGCCTGGGCGGAACTGACGGCGGCCTAAAGGGCTGATCATTCGCCTTGGCTCGGGACGACATGCAAAACAGGGGCAGCCTCCTTAATCAGGAGGCTGCCCTTTTTGCGTGCGGGACGCGGCTCGCAAACCTTGAAATGCCGCACCCTTTCGTATAGAGTGTGCTGATGCCTACCACCAGGGAAAAAAGCGGCGCGGAGCCGCAGGATACCAAAGCCAAGCTCCCCCCCGCCGAACTCAGGAAGAGGAAACGCGAGGCGGTCATCGTCTGCCTTTCGCTTTTCACCATCCTGCTCCTCACCTCCCTGGAAATCCACCTGTCGCGCCTGAGCTCCGAGGTGCCGATGGGGAGCAACATCACCATCTTCGGCATCATCAACGTCATCATCCTTTTAATCATCCTGCTCGTCTACCTGGTGTTCCGCAACATCGCCAAGCTGCTTTTGGAGAGGCGCCGAAACGCCCCGGGCGCGAGGCTTCGGACCAAGCTGGTGCTCGCCTTCGTCACACTGTCGCTGGTGCCGACCATGCTCCTCTTCTTCGTCTCGGCCGGCTTCATCACCAACAGCATCCAGAACTGGTTCAACAAGCAAGTGGAGAACTCGCTCAACGAGTCGATGGAGGTAGCGCAAACCTACTACAAGAGCTCGGCCGCCAACGCCCTCTACTACGGCCAGCAGATCTCGGACGCCATCAAGGAGCAGAAGCTTTTAAACGAGGCGAACCTCCCCAAGCTCAAGGCGCTCGTGCACCAGAAGCAGAAGGAATACAACCTCGGGGTGGTGGAGGTCTATTCGTCCCAGCGCGAGGAACTGATCCGCGCCGCCAACCCGGCGCTACCCTTGGGGGAATTCACCAACCCCTCCTCGGAAGACATCAACATCGGCCTTGCCGGCCAAAGCCTCACCCGGGTAAACGCCATCGGCAAGGCGGACCTGATCCGCGGCATCGTGCCGGTCCGCTCCAACTGGAACGACCAGGACGTGGTCGGCGTCATCGTGGTCAACTATTACGTCCCCTATTCGCTGGTCTCCAAGATGCGGGAGATCTCCGCCTCCTACCACGAGTTTAGGCAGCTTAAGATCCTGAAGAACCCGATCGCCACCGGCTACATCCTGACGCTCTTTCTCATCACCATGGTGATCGCCTTCCTGGCGGTCTGGTTCGGGGTCTACCTGGCCAGAAGCCTCACCATCCCGATCCAGGAACTGGCCGAGGCGACCCGGCAGGTGGCCGAGGGGAACCTGGACGTGCACCTGGGGGAATCGGGCAAGGACGAGATCGGCATGCTGATCTCCTCCTTCAACACCATGACCCAGGATCTGCGGGAGAACCAGCTCGCCCTGCAGCACACCAACGAGGAGCTGCAAAAGAGCAACCTGGAGCTGGAACAGCGGCGCCGCTACATGGAGACCGTGCTCGCCAACGTCACCGCCGGCATCATCTCGGTGGACAAGGACGGGCTTTTGACCACGGTGAACAAGTCGGCCGAGAAGCTTTTGCAGGTCCACATGGACCGGGTGGCGGGGAAAAACTTCCGCGAGGTGCTCCGCCCGGCGCATCTGGACATCGTCAAGGGGCTGTTACGGGACATGGTGGCCGCCAAGCAGGACGCCATCACCAGGCAGGTCACCATCCCGATCGGCGACGCGGAGCTGACGCTATTGACCAACCTGACCGTGCTCAAGGACGAAAACGACGTCTTCATGGGGATGGTGGTGGTGCTCGACGACATGACCTCGCTCATAAAGGCGCAGCGCATGGCGGCCTGGCGCGAGGTGGCCCGCCGCATCGCGCACGAGATCAAGAACCCGCTCACCCCGATCCAGCTCTCCGCCCAAAGGCTGAGAAAGCGTTACCTGGCGCGCTTCGAGGGCGAGGAGACGGTCTTCGACGACTGCACCGCCATGATCATAAGATCGGTGGACGAACTGAAGGGGCTGGTGAACGAGTTCTCCAACTTCGCCCGCATGCCCGCCTCGGTCCTCTCGCTAAACGACTTGAACGGCATCTTAAGGGAGGCGCTCACCCTCTACGTGGAGGCGCACCGCCACGTCCGCTTCACGCTTGCGGCCGACGAGGCCATGCCGCCGATCATGCTCGACCGCGACCAGATCAAGCGCGTACTGATCAACCTTCTCGACAACGCGGTGGCCGCCATCGAGGGTGAAGGGGAGATCGGGCTCTCCAGCGCCTTCGACCGTGAGCTGAAGATGGTGACCGTCACCGTCTCCGACACAGGCCACGGCATAGCGCCCGAGGACCGCCCCCGGCTGTTCGAGCCGTACTTCTCCCGCAAGAAGAGCGGCACCGGCCTGGGACTGGCCATCGTCAACACCATCATCACCGACCACCACGGCTTCATCCGGGTGAAAGAGAACCTCCCCAAGGGGAGCAGGTTCATCATCGAGCTGCCGGCAGACGCCGCCTGAAGCCCGCTTACCGCCAACTGGACTAAAACACATGGGCCGTTTCCGATCCGTTAGAGCCTGGATCCTGCCGCTGATCGCCGCCGTCGTTTCGATCACCGTTTTGGGTGCCACGCTTTTGTTGCGCTACCTCGATCTCGACACCTACAAGGCCCGGATCGTCGCACAGGTGAAAAGCGCCCTGAACCGGGACCTGACCTATGCCAGCGGCAACTTCTCCTTCCACTACGGCCCCTGCTTCAGCTTCGTCGACGTCACCATCAAGGAAAAAGACGGCACGACCGACTTCGTCAAGGCGAACCGGCTCACCTTCAACATCTCCCTCTTCCCGCTTTTGCACCGCCACCTGGTGCTCTCGCGCATGCAGCTCGACCACCCCGCCGTCAACCTCGCCCGCTACCGGGACGGCACCTTCAACGTAAGCGACCTCCTGGCCCCCAAACCCGGCGCGGCACCCGCCCCGGGCATCAGGGGGATCGAACTGAATAAGGCGCGCATAACCTTCAGCGACGCCATGGCGGGGGAAAAGCCGCTGACGACCGAACTGTCCCAGACCGACCTCTACCTGAGCAGGCTCGTGCGCGGCAAGAGCTGCGACGTCAAGCTGGACGGATTTCTCGGCTCGGGTGCGGGCAAGGTGCCGCTCTTCGCTGCGGGGACCGTGAAACTTCCCGCCGCCGGCGCGCCTCTGACGGACACGGAGATTTCCGGGCGGATCAAGACCGGCGCCGTCGACGCCGGGCGCTTCTGGCCCTACTACGGCAGCTATCTCCCCTTTAAAAGCCTTGCCGGGCAGCTGGCCAGCGAAGTGAGCTTCCGCGGCAAGCTCAACCGTTTCAAGGCGGAGGCAAGCTTCAAGATCACAGGCCTTAACCTCGACTACCCGCAGGTGTTCCACGCCCGGCTCACCCCGCGCACGGTGAAGGCGGCCTGCAAGGTGGAACTGACCGACAGGCTCCTGGACTTCACCGGCGTGAAGCTGAACGTGGACGGGCTGAACGTGCTCGGGAGCTGCCGGCTCTCGGACCTGCACGCGCGCGACCCGCGCATCACGGCCAAGGCGACCACCGGCCGCTTCGACCTGCGCGCCTTCCGCCCCTACGTCCCGTACGGCATCATCGTCAAGGAGACGGCCGATTTCATCGAGCAGAAGATCCCGGCGGGCTTCTACCAGCTGGACCAAGGGCGCCTGGACGGACGGGTAAGCCAGATCCTGCACATGGAGCGGGGACAGAACTACAACGTGCTCTCGGTAAAGGCGCGGGTCGAGGACGGCGTGGTGAACTACGGCTCGGGCATCCCCCAGTTCAGCGGCATCAAGGGAGAGCTGGAGATCGCCGGCAAGGACTTCCTCCTCAAGGGGATGAGCGCCCGTTTCGGCAGTTCCCCCTTCAAGCTCGACGGCACCATCGCCGATTACGTGCTCGACGTCCCGACCCGCTACCTGTTCACCGCCTCCGTGCAGCCAAGGCTGCCGGAAGCGGTCTGGCTCCTGGGGCACGGCCGCGGCGGCAAGCTCTCGCTGCAGGAAGGCGCCTCGCTCAAGCTCACCGGCGAGGGGACCAGCGCCCTCTATCGCTTAAGCGGCGACTGCGATCTCACCCCGGTCGCCTACAGCTATCCCGAACTGATCGTGAAGCCCAAGGGGCGCGCGAACACGCTTTCCTTCAGCGGCAGCTTCGACAAGGAGGCGTTCCGGCTCGCAAGCCTGAGCTACCACCTGGCGCCGCTGTCGCTCTCCGCTACGGCGGTGAACCGCTACCGGGGCGGCCTTTCCGCCGAGGTCAGGACCAACCAGTTCCCGATGCACGAGGTCGCAAGCCTTTTACCCCCGGCCCGCAAGTACCAGCCCGGCGGCAAGCTGCAGGCACAGCTGCACGGCGAAGGGGCGTCCGCCGAGCAGATGGCCTGGGGCGGGACGCTCGCCCTGGCGGGCGCCTCCCTGAAACTGACCGAGAAGATGAAGCCCTTGTCCGGCATCAACGGCAGCGTCCATATCGGTGCCGACAGCGTGGAAAGCCCGCAACTCTCGCTCAAGATCGGCAACTCCGCCGTCAGCGGCAAGGGGACGTTAAGCGGCTTCAAGAACCCCAGCTTCACCCTGAGCTTCGCCTCGCCGCAGCTCGATTTCGGCGACCTCGGGCTTTACCGGGGACGGCCGCCGCTGCATGCGGACAACGTACAGGGAACGCTCTCCTACGGCAAGGAGCGCCTGCTGATCAGCTCGCTTTCCGGCACCCTCGGCAAATCGACGCTGCACGTCAAGGGGAGCATGCAGGACCCGAAGAACCCGGTGCTGGATCTCACCGTCCATGCGCCGCACCTGGAGCTGGACGACCTCCTGCCCCTCTGCGGCGCGCCTGCGGGGGGCGGCCGGCTCACGGTCAAGGCGCACCTGTTCGCCGCGGACGGCAGGTTCAAAGACCTCCCCTTCCAGAAGCTCAAGGGGACCATGCTCCTGGAAGACCATTCCCTGCAACTTTCACCGGTGGAATTCCGTTCGCTGGACGGAGAGGTCAGCGGCAGGCTGCGGGTCGATTTCGGCCAGGGGGCGTCTCGCTATCAGCTGAACGTAAGCGCGCAGAAGGTGGCAGCCGACAAGCTTTTACGGGTGCTGGGGGTTAAGAAGCAGGAACTGACCGGGGCGCTCTCCATGCAGGCCGACCTGTCGGCCAAGGGGGACGGAACGGCGGAGTGGCGCAGGAGCGCACAGGGGACGGTGAAGCTCAAGGTCGAGCACGGCAGCATCCGCAAGTTCGCCACGCTCTCGAAGGTCTTCTCGATCCTAAACGTCTCGCAGCTGTTGAAATTCCAGCTCCCCGACATGGTGAACGGCGGCATGCCCTACAACAAGATCACCGGCGATCTGAACGTCCACGACGGCGTCGTCTCCTCCCAGAACCTGTTCATCGACTCCGACGCCATCAACGTATCAACGGTGGGCAAGCTCGACCTGGTGAAAGAGGACGTGGACCTGGTGATCGGCGTGCAACCGCTGCAGACGGTCGACAAGGTGGTAAGCCGCATACCCATCGTCGGCTGGATCCTGACCGGAAAGGACCGATCGCTGATCAGCACCTATTTCGAGGCGAAGGGGCCGATCATGGACCCGAAGGTCACCGCCGTCCCGGTGAAATCGCTGGCCAAGGGGGTTTTCAACATCTTCAAGAGGGTTTTCGAACTGCCGGTGCGGCTGGTTACGGATACCGGCGAGGTGATCGTCAACAAGTAACGGGCGGCAAGCAAACCGGCGATTTAACGTTTTTTTATTGTAAACAATATCCGACCTATGCTAGTGTGCCCGGTGGTACACCAAACGTCCCACCACGGAGGTAACTGTGAAGAAGACTTTAGTAGCGTTGTTGGCCATTGTTGCTATGGCTGCCGTCGGCTGCCAGAAGAAAAGTGAAGCCCCGAACGCCGCAGCTCCCGGCGGCGCAGCTCCCGGCGCCGCGGCTCCGGCTGGCGATCCGCATGCCGGCCTCAAGGCACAGGAAATCAAACCGGGCCAGGGTGGCCACAAGGGTAAGGTCGTCGAGACCATGGACTCCGGCGGCTACACCTACGTGCAGGTTGACGAGAACGGGCAGAAGGTGTGGGTTGCCGCCATGCAGACCCCGGTCAAAGTCGGCGACACCGTCGAGTTCCCCGATTCTCCGCCGATGGTGAACTTCCAGAGCAAGACCCTGAAGCGCACCTTCGACAAGATCATCTTCGCACCGGGCCTGGCCGTCAACAAGTAGGCCTACCTGTTCTCAGACATAAAAAAGGGGTGTGACCACGCGGTCGCACCCTTTTTTTGCCTCTTTTCTCCCCCTCCCCTGGCGGGAGCGGGAGGTCAAGAGGCGACGCCTTCCCGGGCCACCTGATCGTTCGGGTCGAGTTCCAGCGCCTTGGCGTAACATTTCCTCGCCGCGCCGCGGTCGCCCATTTCCAGCTCCAGTTCGCCGAGCGCCAGCCAGCCGGGAAGATGGGCCGGCACCAGTTTCACCACCTTCCGGTACGCCTCCCGCGCCCGCGACAGCTCTCCCCGCTTGGCGCACAGGGCGCCTGCCAGCACGTGCCCCCACGGGTTTTCCGGCTCGCGGCGCGCTATGCCGCGGTAAAGTTCCGCAGCCCCCTCTTCGTCGCCCTCTGCCTCGAGCAGTTCCGCCTGCAGCAACTCGGTGACGAAACAGTAGCCGAGTTGGACGCGCTGGCGCTCGAACTCCTTGCGGGTGTAGGAGGCGCGGTCGGCCGCCGTTTCCAAGGCCTGCAGCATGGACTGCCGCGCCTTTTCGACGAAGGGATCGCTGCGCACCATGAACCCCTCGCCGCGTGGCCTTTCGAAAAGGTCGGCCGGCACCGCCCCCCCGCGCACCGCCCTGGCGAAGAGCTGGGTGCCCGGATAGTACACCAGCGGCGAGACCTGGCCGTCATGGGCCCTGATCCTGCCGATCAGCCCCACCGTCTCCCTGAGTTCCGCCTCCCCTTCGCCCTCGATGCCGGTGATCAGGTAGACGGAAAGGTTGATGCCGGCCCGCCGCACGGCCGCCGCCGCCTTTTCCACCTCGTCCGGCACGATCCGCTTGCCGAGCGCCTTGAGCATGGCGGCGGAGCCCGATTCCACGCCGAACTGGATACACTCGCACCCCGCCCGCTTCATCGCCGCCAGCATCCCCTCGTCCACCGCGCTGACCCGCGACTGGCAGTTCCAGAGGATATGCAGCCTCTCCTCGACGATCAGCCGGCAGATCTCCAGGACGCGTGCCCGGTCCGAGGTGAAGGTGTCGTCGCGGAAGGAGAAGTAGATCAGGCCGTAGCGCTCCTTCAACCGGCGCAGCTCGTCGACCACCGACCGCGGGGAACGAAAGCGCACCCCGCGCCCCCAGAACAGCGGGGAGGAGCAGAACAGGCAGCTCGCCGGGCAGCCGCGCGAGGTGACGACGAATTCCAACTGGCGCCGGTAGTCGACGCCGACGCTCAGCGCCGCCTCGCTCCCGCCGGGAAGCGGCAGCCCGTCGAGATCGGCTACGGCAGCACGCGGCGCCGTCTTGACGGCTCCTTTCGCCGCGCGATAGGCGATGCCGGCAACACGGGCGAGATCGCCTCCGGCGGCACGCGCCCCCAAAAGTTCCTGAAGCGTCGTCTCCCCCTCGCCGAGCACCACCGCGTCGACCTCCGGATGGCGCTCCAGCAGTTCCTGCCAGCAGTGGGTGGCGTGCGGCCCGCCCAGCACGGTGAAACAGCCGTGATCGAGCTCCTTGGCGAGAGCTGCGAGCTTCAGGGAATCGACGCGGTTGTGGGTGAACTGGGAGACGCCCAGCACCTGCGGACGCTGTTTCTTGAGGAGTTCGCGCACCTTTCCCCAGCCCAGGCCGGAGAGGTTGGCCAGGGTGCAGTCGTGCCCTGCCCGGTGCAGCAGGGCGTGCAGCGACAGGAGCCCGACCGGCAGCAGCGAGGTATAGGGATCGCCGGCGCCTTCGGGATGGCATTTATAGGCAAGCAGCACTTTCATGATCCGGTTTATGACCTTGGGGGGCGAGGGCGAAAAAAAATCCGGCCGCCGGGGCCGGATTTTGATGGTCGCTGCTGATGCGGGTCGGCTACTTGTTCATCCCCACGCCGAGAGAATCGTTTCTTGCCGCCTCGTCCGCGGTCTCTTCCTCGACTCCCAGGATCAGCTCGTCGAAACGGAAGACTTCCGGGTTGATCTTGGCGATCCGCTTGGCCCCCAGGAAACGGGAACGATAGTAGGAGGTGTTGACCGGCGAGACCACCACCCCGCCGCGCGGCGACGCGTGGATCATCTTGTTGTTGCCGAGATAGATGCCGACGTGCGAGGCATAGGAGGCGTAGGTGCTGAAGAAGACGAGGTCCCCTTTCTGCAGGTCGCCCGGCGCCACCGTCGTGCCTACCTCGAACTGCTCGCGGGCGGTGCGCGGCAGCGTCACGTCCTGCTCGCGGAACACCTTCTGCACGAAGCTGGAACAGTCGATGCCGGCACGGGAATTGCCGCCGAAGCGGTAGCGGGTCCCCAGAAAACCGTAGGCGGCCTTCTTCAGCCCCTTGAGACCGTCCACCTTCAGCTCGGTGCTTTTCTTGAGATCGACCTGGCGCTCCGGCTCGAGCTCGGTCAATTCCTGGAGGCTTTGTTCGTAATCCTTGTCGTTGAACAGGTCGGCGTGGCGCAGATGCAGCTTCCTGGTCACCTTCGCCTTCGGTTGGGTTTGTTCCTCCACCGCGGCGGGACTCTCCCTCAACGCCAATACCATCCCCTTCTTCACGCGGCTGCTGCTCAAGTTGTTGAACCGCTTGAGGTCGGAGACGGTGATGCCCGTCTTCTGCGCGATGCGGGAAAGGGTTTCGCTCTTTTTCACCTTGTACACGGTGGTGCCGCCGGCAGCGGCCGTGCCGACGGTCCTGGGAGGAATGACCAGGATCTGACGCGGCTTGATGGCATCCCCTACCAGGTTGTTGGCGGTTTTGAGTTCGTCGACGGCGACGTGGTATTTCCTGGCGAGCGAAAAGATGGTTTCGTTCTTCTTGACGCGATGCGTTTTGGCAGCCAGCACGAGCGACGGGCAGGACAAAATGATGAGGCAGATAGCGGTGATTTTCAGGCTATTTATCATTAGTCCTCCTTAATTCGTTCTACTGCGGGTATCGGGTGCGCTCTTTTATATAACGATCAGGTTACAAAGTCAACGTTTTCCTGCGGATACACCGTTTACCTCCGGCGACCTGGCCACAGATATCAATAAATTAGGCTCAAGCTAATGAGTCTTGAGTCCGTCTTTCCGCGTTTTACGCTCGACGGTCACCCTGATCACCGGGTGCTCGATGCCGGCAACCATCACCCCCGCGGGGAGCTTGATGTCCTCCTTGCGGATCTGCACGGAATTCCCCCCCTCCTTGGCCTTGGAGAGATCGACGTCCACCGACAGGTCGAGGGTCTTGGGGGAGGCAACCAGCGGATAGGCCTTCAGCTGCAGATCGACCTCCTCCGGATTGCTCCTGGTAATCGTCAGCGAATCCGGCAGGTTATGAAACCTAAGCGGCGCCGTCACGGTGAAGATCTCCCCTTGGCGGAAGGTGATCAAAAGCCAGCAGACGATAACGACCACCACCACTGCGATCTTGGGCCACATGTTGGCAAAGACCCGCTCCCGCCAGTTCCCCCTCTGGGCCTCGCCGGAAAGCGGCAGCAAAAGTCCGGTCAGGCGCTCGTGGAGTTCCGCCTGGGTGCCGACCTTCTGCAGTTCGCCCCCAACCGCCAGGGAGACCTCGCCGCGCTCTTCGGAAACGATCACCACCACGGCGTCGGTCCGCTCGGCCAGCCCGAGTCCGGCCCGGTGGCGGGTGCCGAAATGTTGCGGCACGTCGCCGCTCACCGACAGCGGCAGGTGGCAGGAGGCGACGGCAACCCGGGAATCGCGGATCAGCACCGCGCCGTCGTGCAAAGGCGAAGGGGGGAGAAAGATGCTGGAAATCAACTGTCCGCTGACCAGCGCGTCGAGTTGGACCCCGTGCAGGATGTACTCGTCGAGCAGTTCTTCGCGCTGGAAGACGATCAGCGCGCCGATTTTGCGGGAGGCAAGGTTGAAGACGGCCGAGGAAAACTCCAAGAGGTCGACCTTAAGCCCGGTCTCCTGCCGCTGTTCGAACACGTTGCGCAAAAGGCTCAGCCGGTAGAGCGCCTGCCGGATCTCGGTCTGGAAGACGACGATCACCAGCACCAGCACCACGGTCCCCAGTTCCTGCAGGATCCAGCTGGTCATGAACAGACCTAAGTTCTTGGTGACCACGTAGAGGACGCCCAGGATGAGCAGGCCGAGAAAAACCTGCAGCGCGCGGGAATGTTTGAACCAGCTGTAGAGCTGGTACACCAAGAGCGACATGATCAGGATGTCGGCTATGTCCTGGGGCCGGATATGGGGGAACACCTTGTGCCTCCTGTCGGAAGTTGCGCGGGAATAGGCCTGGGCGGGAGGCTTACCGGGGGAAAAAGCGGAAGATCGGGCGTTTTTAGTGGTAAGCGGGGGAGCTTTGTGTTAAAAAACAGGGCTCTGCCGGCTGCGCGCCTGGCGAGTTTTATAGCATTTCGAGGATTAAAAAGGTAGGAAAATATGTACACTCTTTCGGAAAAGGGCGAGCGCATCCGCGCCATGTTCGGGAGCATCGCCCCCCGCTACGACCTTTTGAACAGGCTGCTTTCGCTCGGTATCGACCGCCGCTGGCGCCGTTTTGCCGTCCGCCAGATCGGAGTTGCCGGTCCGGGCCGGGTGCTCGACGTGGCGACCGGCACCGGCGACGTGGCGCTGGAAATCGCCTCCCGGACGCCGGCCTCGGTGAGTGTGGTCGGGGTGGACTTCTGCAAGGAAATGGTCGACCTGGGACAGGTCAAGGTGCAGGCATCGCGCCACGCCGGCCGCATCACGCTTGAGGTCGCGCCGTGCGAGGAGATCCCCTATCCCGACCGCACTTTCGACGCCGCCACCATCGCCTTCGGCATCCGCAACGTGGTGGACCGGGTAAAGGGGCTGACCGAGATGCACCGGGTACTGAAGGACGGCGGCCGGATCGTGATCCTGGAGTTCTCCACCCCGACGCTCCCCGTCTTCAGCACCCTCTACACCTTCTACTTCCTGAAAGTGCTGCCGGTAATCGGCGGCGCCTTCTCCCGCTTCAGCGCCTACCGCTACCTCCCCGACTCGGTGATGGAGTTCCCTTCCCGCGAGAGCTTCAAGGGGATGATGAGCCAGGTGGGATTCAAGGACGTAAAACACTACGACCTGACCGGCGGCATCGCCACCGTCTACGTCGGCACCCGCTGACGACTCCCCGTAGCGCGGCGGTCACTTGACCGCCGCAGGCTTCCTGCGAAACAGCACCCCGGCAACCGGGGTGCCGTTCAAGCAGTCCTCCCCCCATTCCAGGATTTCACCCTCAGGCACGTCGAACAGCCGTTGCAGCTCACCCGGCTGAAGCAGGAAATGCCGGCTGTGCTCCCCCGTGAGCGCGGGACCGTCGAGGATGGTCTCCATCAGAATCACCCCCCCCGGCGCAGCCGCGCGGATCAGCTCGGGGATCATCGGCCTGAGCAGGAAGTTGAAGTTGAGGATCAGATCGTAGCTTCCGGCGATCCGGTATTCCTCCAGGTCCGCCTGCAGAAAGGCCACCTCCACACCGACCTCGGCCGCCCGAGACCTGGCCCGCTCAAGTCCCTTGCCGGAGATGTCCACCGCCGTCACTTCGAAGCCGCGCTGGGCGAGGAAGATCGCGTTGCGCCCCTCGCCGCAGGCGACGTCCAGCGCCCGCCTCCCCCCGACGAGCGTGCAGATCCGCTCGATGTTCCTCGCCAGGTATCGCGAGGGGGTGAGCGAAAACATCCACTCATCCCCCGAATACCGCTGGTCCCATTTGATCCTGTCCGCGTCCAAAGCCCACCTCCCCCAAGTTTCCCGGCTACTTTCCCTATTTTCAGTCTCCCTGTCAAGGGGACGGCAGGCTCCTATCGGCTGCCGCTCGGGATGACACCCCGCTACGAAATATCCTCCGTGTTCCTCACTGCAATGCGGCGAGAACATGCATTTGCGACTTATTACGTCGCCACCGTGTGGTTTACTGTACCCAGACAAACACTACCGGGAGGTGCTCTCATGATGTATCTGACCAACGACGCTCTGGACCAGGCGGTATACTTCGATCTGCGCCGCAGCAGGCCGCAGCGGCAAGGGAAGCGGGTCGACCTGGTGTATTTCGGCCTTTTGGGAAACGGGGTGCACGAGGTGGACGTGACGCTGAGAAAAAGCCGCGGCAGGGTGGAAATCGACTTCGGCCCGGGCGAGCTGTTCGGCTTCGTCGAGGAGTCGGTGCTGCGCCGGCTGCTGGGCGAGGCCGTGGCAACACAAACGTTACACTAATCGCAATTTTTTCATCTGGCGGCCGCCTGCGATTCTTGCTATAAGTAACGCTGTTTGTAATTCAGCCGCTACACGCAGGAGTACCGCACGTGCAGACAATTGATTCGCTGCTGAGATCCCGCTGCCAGAACTCCGCAGACCAGGTGGCCTTCCGCCAGAAGATAAACGGCGTCTGGCAGGAAACCCGCTACCGCGACCTCTGGGAGTCCTCCGGCAAAATCGCCGCGGGCCTCGTCAAGCGCGGCCTGCGCCCCGGCGACCGCGCCGCGCTGCTCGCCCCCTCCTCCACCCGCTGGGTGATGGGCTACCTCGGCATCCTGCGGGCGGGCGGGGTGGTGGTCCCCATCGACAAGGAACTGAAAAGCGCCGAATTGCGCCATATCCTCACCGACTGTGCCGCGCGCATCGTCTTTACCGACAGCTCCTGCCTCGACGTGCTGCTGGAGTGCGTCCCCTCCCTCCCTTCGCTGGAGACGGTGGTACTTTTGCAACAGGACAAACCGCAGCCCGCCAACGGCCGCGCCGCGCAGGCAGTCGAAGAGCTGATCAACGAGTGGCACGACCTGGTGAGCACCCTCGCCATTCCCGGCGACCGGGCCGGCCGGCTGGAGACGCTGGCCAGCCGGGTGCATCGGCTGGCGGGGGGAAGCTGCCCCAAGGGGAAGGAGCAGGAATGGCAGGACCCCTTCTCCCCGGCGCAGGCGGCCCGCAACCGGCTGGTCAGGGAGGACCGGCTGCTGCCGCTTGAGCAACTGCAGCTCGACGCCCCTGTCCCTTCCTCGTCCCGCGGCGCCGACGACACGGCGGTCATCCTCTACACCTCCGGCACCACCGGGCGCTCCAAGGGGGCCATGCTCTCCCACGGCAACATCGTCTCCAACATCGAAAGCTCCAGCGCGCATTTCCGGCTGGACGGCAGCATCCACACCCTTTCCTTCCTCCCCATCAACCACGTCTTCGAGCAGGTGCTCGGCATCCTGTTGCCCCTGTCGCTGGGGGGCAAGGTCTCCTTCGCCGAGTCGCTCAAGAAGCTGGGCGAAAACCTGGCAGAGGTGCAACCGACCGTGCTCTTGGGAGTTCCCGCCGTCTACAAGATGCTGCTCGAGCGGATCCGCAAGAACATCGCCTCGAAGAGGCTCTCGCAGGTGCTGTACGCGCTCCCCCTCACCCGGCCGCTGGTCACCTCCAAGGTGCAAAAGGCCTTCGGCGCAGGCACCATCTTCGTCAGCGGCGGGGCGGCCCTCGACCCGGCCATCTCCGCCGGCATGCGCGAACTCGGTCTCAGCCTCTACCAGGGTTACGGCATCACCGAGACTTCGCCGGTGATCTCCGCCGAGAGCCCGGGCGCCACCAGGCTCGGCACGGTGGGCCAGTTGCTGCGCGACGTACAGGTGCGCATCGACCGGCCCAACGAGGACCAGGTGGGCGAGATCGTGGTCAAGGGCCCCAACGTCATGCAGGGGTACTACAACAACCCCCAGGCGACCGCCGAGGTGCTCAACGACGGCTGGTACCGTACCGGCGACCTGGGGAGGCTCGACCCGGACGGCTACCTCTCCATCTGCGGCCGGGTCAAGAACCTGATCGTTACCCCCAACGGCAAGAACGTCTACCCCGAGGAGGTGGAAAACGAGCTCCTGAAGAGCCGCTTCATCGCCGAGGTCATGGTCTACGGCCACAAGGTCGGGCCGATGGCCGAGGAGGTGCACGCGGTGCTCCACCCCGACCAGGAGGCAATCGACGACTACGCGGCCAAGCGGGGTCTCGGCTCCCTTTCGCTTGCGGACGTGGAGCGGCTGATCAGGGACGAGGTGCTGGCGGCGGGCAAGGAACTGGCAGATTACAAGCGGGTGAAGCGCTTCACCCTGCGCGAGGACGAGTTCCCCAAAACGACGACCCGCAAGATCAAGCGCTTCGCCGTCGAAGCGAGCATCTCCACCCACGACTGACCTCCCCCCCCCCGGGGGGGGCGCGGCTCCCCCTCTTCTTTAAATTAACTATAAATAATTATTTAATTTGACTTGCCCCTGCTATGCAATTAACATATGGCCGCCCGGACCCCCTTGCGGACTGTTGCCGCGATCGGGCGCCAGTACTTCCAAAAGGAGAGCGACATGAGAAAACAGTGGTTTTGCGCCGTCGTCGTCGGCGCCCTCTGGGGAGTTAGCTGCACCGCGTACGGCGCCGGCTTCAAGATCAGCGAACAGGGCGCCAAGGGGATGTCCATGGCCAATGCCTTCTCCGCCCAAGCCGACGACCCCTCCGCCCTCTACTACAACCCCGCCGGCATCGCCTTCCTCCCCGGCGCGCAGGTGAGCCTGGGAGCGCTCTTCATCGCGGTGCCGCAGACCGAGTTTACCGGCACCACGCCGCTCTCCGGCAACCCGCCGTTCGACGTCGGCAGCTCCGTGGTCTCCGAGCGCGCCAAGCGCGACCTGTTCATCGCTCCCACCCTCTACGCAAGCTACAGCTTCGAAAACGTCCCCATTTCGGTGGGCCTGGGCGTCAACTCGCTCTACCCGCTGGCCAAGAGCTGGGACGACAGCTCCGTGTTCCGCAACCAGGTGCAAAACGTCTCCATCAAGCCGATCAACTTCCAGCCGACCGTCGCCTACCGCTTCGACCGTCTGAAACTTGCGATAGCCGCCGGCCTGGACGTTACCTACGCACAGGTCTCGCTGCAGAAATCGCTCTACAGCCCGACCATCGACCCGACCAACCCGGCATCGTCCCCCCCCGGCGCCTTCGAACTCGGCTCCCTTGGGGTGGACGGCACCGCCACCTCGTTCGGCTACAACTTCGGGGTGCGCTGGAAGCCGCTCGACCAGTTCATCTTCGGCCTCGCCTACCGCAGCCAGGTGAAACTCAACATCAGGGGGGACGCCAACTTCCTGGCCACCACCCCGACGGGGCTCGGCGCCATCGGGCTCTCCAATACCTCCCAATTTCCCTTTACGCGCGCCCGCGCCACCAGCACCGCCTCGACCGACATCACCCTCCCCGACGCGCTCGACCTGGCGGTCGCCTGGCTTCCCACCGACCGGCTCACCCTCGAGTTCGACGCCACCCGCACCGGCTGGAGCTCCTTCGACAAGCTTCTGATCAACTTCGACAGCCCGCAGTTCGCCCTCTTCAACAACCAGCCCGATCCCCGCAACTGGCAGGACGTCTGGAGCTACAAGTTCGGCGGCCAGTACAAGCTCAACAAAAACGTCGACCTCAGGGCCGGCTACTCGTTCGACGCCACCCCGGTCCCCGACGGCACCGTCGACCCGCTTTTGCCCGATGCGGACCGGCACAGCATAGCCTGCGGCATCGGCCTGCACAAGGACTTCGCGAGCCTCGACCTCGCCTACATGTGGGTGCACTTCGTGGACCGCACCGTCCACAACCAGGACACGACGGCCCTGCGCGGCGAGAACGGCACCTTCCAGAGCGACGCCCATCTGCTGGCGGCGAACATCACCATGAAGTTCTGACTTCGACACCCATTTCCATCGCCCGAGGTGACCTATGAACTCGCTCGTGCAACGCCTTTTCCTGTCGCTTTGCTTCCTTTTCGCCGTCGGCTGCACCTCCGGCAGCAACGTCACGGAAAGCGTTAGCCCCAATACGGCGCTCTTCGACCCGACGACCTCCACGGTGCCGCTCCCCAACATCCTGGCCACGGCGACCGCCAAGGACCCGGTGACGCAGTTCACCGACAGCTCAGGCAACGTCGGAGTGCGCCCCGCCGCCGCCGGCATGAACCCGCTGGAGTCGCTCGCCTACATCGCCACCCACGAGGTCTTGCCGGGAAGTAACGCGGTCGCCGGGGTGAACGCCCCGATCTACATCCGCTTCGCCGCTCCCCTGGTCCCCGCCACGGTGAACGGGAGCAACATCAAGGTGTTCCAGTTGGCTCCCGACAGCGCGCTGCCCACCTCCACGGAAAATGGGGCGCTTAGCTTTACCGACGTGACCGGCATGTTCAGCTTCGACTACAGCGCCGGCGGCACCGAGGTGACGCTCTTTCCGAACTTCCCGCTCCTGCCGGCCACCCGCTACCTGTATCTCGTCACCGACCGGGTGAAGGACGCCGCCACCGGGGCCTCGGTGGCAAGTTCGGTCTACTTCGGCGCGCTCAAGTCGACCGTCTCGCTCGCCGGCGGCGTCTTTGCCGCGCTCGACCCCATCTGGTCGGACTTCACCGGCACCGGCGGCATCCTGTTGCGCGGCTACAAGAAGGTGATGGACGACCTGATCGCCTCCCCCGCCTCCACCGTCACGAGCCGCAGCCAGATCGCCCTCCTGGGGCGCTTCATCACCACCACGGCGGGGTTCGTCGCCACCAACCAGGCTGCTCCGGTGACAAGCCTCATGCCGGTGGAAAACGCACTCTATCTCTTCGCAGCGGGCAAGGGGCTGAATCCGTTGCCGGTGCTAAGCGGCGCGGACTGGCTCGGCGGCGGCTTCAACGTCGCCACGGTCGACGCGCCGGGGGTCACCCCCAACGCCTACTGGACCCGGGCGTCCAAGGGACTGCTCACCACTGCCCCGCCAAGCGTTGGCGCCGTGTTCACCGGCACCATCTCCGGCGCCAACATCTCCATGAATCCGGTGGAGGCGGTCAACAGCCCAGGCACCATGAACCTCTCCGTGCCGTTCGACAAATACAGCCCGAACACGGCGGTGGTGCAGCCGTTCAGGAGCGGCGGCCTGGTCACCGGCTACTACTACACCCCGAGATCCATCCCCTACGTCTACATCACCCCGGCCGCGCCGGCTTCCGGCAACGGCTACCCGCTGGTCATCTTCCAGCACGGGATCAACGGCCAGAAGGAGCAGGTGATCGCAGTCGCCCAGGCGCTGACCGGCGCCGGCTTCGCGGTGATCGCCATCGATCTGCCGCTGCACGGCGCGCTTGCCGTTGCCGGTCACACCGACCCCTCCGTCTGGGGGCAGGATTTCATGGCGCTCGGCTTCCCGCTGGCTGCCCGCTCCAACGTCCAGCAGGCCGCCTTCAACCTGGACCGCCTGGAGCTGATCGTGAAGAGCGCAGCCCTCGTCCCCGGTCAGGGCTTCTCGTCGCTTGGGAGCAACGCACCCGATCCCACCGGCAAACCTAAATACGTCGGGATCAGTCTCGGCTCCATCGTGGGGGCCTACTACCTCGCCGGCAACGCCACGCTCTCAAGCGGCGCCGTCCCCCCGTACACCCGGGCCTCGCTTGACGGCGACATGAAGGGGCTTTTGAACGTGCCGGGCGGCAGGATCGCCTACCTCTTGCGCGACAGCGTCTCCTTCGGTCCCGCCATCAACGCCGGCCTGTCGGCGAGCGGCATCGGCACCGGTACGCCGACCTACAACCAGTTCTTCCAGCTCACCCAGACGGTGCTCGATTCGGTCGATCCGGCAACCATGACCACGCCGCTTCCCAACCTGCAGACCGCCGACCTGCTCCCCTCGCGCCTGTCGGGAAGGGTCCTCGTCCAGGAGGCGACCAGCACCACCTTCGACGCGGCCGGCAAGCCGACCAACGGCGACCTGGTGATCCCCAACGCCAACACCCGCTACTTCGGCAACGCGCTGGGCGGCCGCGCCGTACTCGGTACCGCCGCCGCGGCGGCCGTGGCCCCGGGCTTCGACCAGCTGAGCTATCTGTCGGGCCGGGTGCCGGCAACCTTCATGTTCACCGTCGCCGGCGGCGCGCCTGCTCCCAAGGTCGCCGCTGCGGCCGCCACGCCAGCCGCAGCCGGTCCCAAGGAGGGGTACTTCCAGTTCGACCAGAGCGACGTCACCCACGGCTTCCTGATCGACCTGCAGCACTCGCCGGCCAGCCTGCAACTCGCCCAGAAGCAGCTGGCCGACTTCCTCCTGACCGGCGTGGCCGTGGACCCGACCTCGGCCACGGCGAAGGCGGCTGCCGGCATCCCCCGCGGCGCAGGTATCAGTTACGTCCCGGTGCCGCCGCCGGTAGTCCGCATCGGCAACTAGCCGGCCGCATGTCCGAAGGAAAACTGCCCCCTTCTCACGGAGGGGGACCGGCAGCTGCGGAGCCAGTCCCCTTTCGGCGCGAGGGGGGCGTTTTTTTGCCCCGGCCGCGCCAAATTCCCTCTCGACAAAGTTGGGTGATTGCAATATATTCCGTCAATGGTGTATACACAATTTCCGTACAGGGGAAAGCCGTCCGCCGGCCCTCCCGCTCGCTGATCGAGGTCGACAACATCCCACCGAAAGGAGCTAACAAACAGATGGCAACTCCAGAGTTCAAGTACCAGGAAGCCTTCCCGCTCGGGCCGGACACCACCAAGTACCGCCTGATCCCCGACTCCAAGCAGTACGTCTCCGTCACCGATTTCGACGGCAAGGAGATGCTGAAAATCGCGCCCGAGGCACTCACCGTGGCGGCCAACACCGCCGTCAGGGACGTCTCGTTCATGCTGCGCCCCGAGCACAACGAGATGGTGGCAAAGATCCTCACCGATCCGGAGGCCTCCCAGAACGACAAGGGCGTGGCGCTCGCCTTCCTGAGGAACGCCGAGGTTTCCGCCCGTTTCGAGCTTCCCGTCTGCCAGGACACCGGCACCGCCATCATCATGGGCAAGAAGGGCCAGCAGGTCTGGACCGGCGCCAAGGACGAGGAATACCTCTCCAAGGGGGTCTACAAGACCTACACCGAGGAAAACCTCCGCTACTCGCAGACCGTGGCGCTCGACATGTACGAGGAAATCAACACCGGCACGAACCTCCCGGCGCAGATCGACCTGTACGCCACCGAGGGGATGGAGTACAAGTTCCTGTTCGTGAACAAGGGGGGGGGCTCCGCCAACAAGACCTACCTCTACCAGGAGACCAAGGCGCTCCTTAACCCGGACAGCCTGGTCAAGTTCCTGGTCGCCAAGATGAAGACGCTCGGGACCGCGGCCTGCCCGCCGTACCACCTGGCCTTCGTGGTCGGCGGCACCTCCGCCGAGACCTGCCTCAAGGCGGTAAAGCTCGCCAGCGCCAAGTACTACGACGGCCTCCCCACCTCCGGCAACGAGGGGGGCCAGGCGTTCCGCGACCTGGAGCTGGAGGAGAAGCTCCTGAAGGCGGCCCAGGAGAGCGGCATCGGCGCCCAGTTCGGCGGCAAGTATTTCTGCCACGACGTGCGCGTGATCCGCCTGCCGCGCCACGGAGCCTCCTGCCCGGTCGGCATGGGCGTTTCCTGCTCCGCGGACCGCAACATCAAGGCCAAGATCAACAAGGAAGGGGTCTGGGTCGAGCAGATGGACGACAACCCGGGCCGCCTGATCCCCGAGCGCTTCCGCGGCAAGCACGAGCACGGCGTCAAGATCGACCTGAACCGCCCGATGAAGGATCTTTTGGCCGAGCTCACCCGGCACCCGGTCTCCACGCCGCTGCTTTTGACCGGCACCATCGTGGTCGGCCGCGACATCGCCCACGCCAAGTTCAAGGAACTGATCGACGCCGGCAAGCCGCTCCCCGACTACCTGAAGAACCATCCGATCTACTACGCCGGCCCGGCGAAGACCCCGGCGGGCAAGCCCTCCGGCTCCTTCGGCCCCACCACCGCCGGCCGCATGGACTCCTACGTCGACCTCTTGCAGGAAAACGGCGGCTCCATGATCATGATCGCCAAGGGTAACCGCAGCCAGCAGGTCACCGACGCCTGCAAGAAGCACGGCGGCTTCTACCTGGGCTCGATCGGCGGTCCCGCCGCCATCCTGGCCGAGGAGAACATCAAGAAGGTCGAGTGCATCGACTACCCCGAGCTCGGCATGGAAGCGGTCTGGAAGATCGAGGTGGAGGACTTCCCGGCGTTCATCCTGGTGGACGACAAGGGGAACGACTTCTTCAAGCAGCTCGGCATCTAGACTGCAAAAGGGTGCAGACGCCAAAAAGCCCCCGTCGCCAATGGCGCCGGGGGCTTTTTTTTGAAGTCGTTTTGATTTTTCCGGTCTACATGTAGACCATGATGCGGAAGGAGATCTTACCGTCCATGGTGGTGAAGGGGATGGTGACCCCTTTGCACTGCACGCTCATGCTGCCGTCGGCCGACTCGGGGGGCTCGGTGACCGGACGGATGCGCCCGCTCACCACCAGCGGCAGGCCGAGCGCCACCGAGCCGTACTGCTCATGGTACTTGGTCTTGAAGACGCCGGCGATGTTGTTGGTGACTTCCCCCATCGCGTCGCTGATCGCCTCATCGTCCGCCTCGTCCAGCATCAGAAGCCCCTTGGCAATCTGCTCTGCGGAGGACTTTTCGGTGGAGAAGAGGATGTAGCCGACCCGGTCCCCGGCCACACCGATAATGCTCACCACGTCGCTGCGCTGCGGGTTGATCTTCTTTTCGACCTTTCCGGCAAAGACATCGGTGTCCATATAGCTCTTGAAGGTGTCCTGGGTGGCGGACATGATGGTGAACATGATCTCTTCGAAGGTAATGCTGCTCAAGGGAACTCCTCCTTAGCTTTAATAAAAGTACCATCGTCTCGTTCCGACGTTGGTGTCGGCTGAGCAGGCTCGCAAGCCACGACGTTCGTCGGCCGCATCGCCGCATGTTACTATATCGGCGACGGCGAAGCAACCCTAACTTTTTAATAAAACTCCCTCGAACTGGGTCAGATGCCGGTCAGCTCGGCGATTTTCAGCTCCAGGTCGTCGCCGTTCACCCGCAGCACCCCGTTTTCTTCCTCGGTGCGTATCACCCCTTCTCCAACCCACACCTGCAGCCGGTCTTCTTCCAGGCCGAATTTGGCGGCCGCTTCCTCGACTGTGTACCACGTTTTCGAGACCAGCATGACTCCCTCCTGTTACCCTTGGCTGCGTGGGGACGACAACGGTTTCGGCAGCCCCCGAAACCGTTGGGCGTTGTTCATGAGTATCCCGCCCCGTCATTGTGCTGCACCGTCTCCACCGCGGAGACGGGCGCGGCCAGCGGGGCAGCCAGCCTAAATGCGCCTTGCCGAGCCTTGAATGTCGAGGGGTTACGACTCGAATACCGCTGCATCGTACCGTTTGGCAACTTTAATGTCAAGCCGCGAACCCGCCCGGGGATCCCGGCAAAGCGCGTCGTTACGACGCATGTCCGCATTTTGCTCTAATCTAGTAGACACAAACAGCCGATATGGGGTAAATTGCCAAGTCAAGCAAGAGCTGCCGAAGTACCGGAGGAGCGCCGCCCGATGCCGATAAAAGAACGAAATCAGGAAACGGTGTTGTTCGTCGATGACGAGAAAAGCTACCTCGCTTACACCAGCAGTCTTTTCCAGGACCGGGGGCTGCGGATACTGACGGCGACCTCCGCGCTGGAGGCGATGAAAATCGTCGAGGAACGGTCGGTTGCCGTGGTGGTTTCCGACAACGAGATGCCGGGGATGAGAGGGACCGAGTTGCTGGCGAAGATCAAGGAGATCTCCCCGCACACGGTGAAGATCATGATGACCGGCAGCGCGGACCTGGCGGTCACCCTGGCGGCGATCAACAACGGCGAGGTCTTCAGGTTCGTAGTCAAGCCGTGGAAGAAGGCGGAGATGCTGCGCGCGGTGAAGGATGGGCTGCGCCGCTATCGGGTGCTGCAGTCGCTCAAGCGGGAGGACGAGTTCATCCTGCATTCGCTGGCCCAGACCATCGAACTCAAGGACGCCAGCACGAAGGGGCATTGCGACCGGGTGGCGACGCTGGCGCTGCGCCTGGCGGAAGCGCTCGGCGTGCCGGAAGACGTGCAGATAGAGATCAAGTACGGCAGCTGGCTGCACGACTGCGGCAAAATCGGCGTGCCGGAAGCGATTCTCAACGCGGAGCGGGCACTGACCGAGGAGGAGTTCCAGACCGTGCGCCGGCACCCTGAATGGGGGCGCGAGGTCGTGCGCAAGGCCAACCTCTCCGAAACGGTCCAGGACATCGTGCTGTACCACCACGAGCGCTACGACGGCACGGGTTATCCGTTCGGCATGAAAGGAGAGGAGATCCCGCTCCCCGCGCAGATCGTCTCGGTGGCCGACATCTGCGACGCGCTCTCCGTCGATCGTCCCTACCGCAAGCAGCTCGACCACGAAGAGTTGATCAAGACCCTCAACGGCATGAAGGGAACCAACCTGGCACCGCACCTGGTGGACACCCTGCTCGCCCTCCTTACCCCGTAGCCGTCGTCCCGACGGCTACTTTGCCTTGGACCGGTATTTTTCCAGGGTCTTTTCCATCCGCTGTTCGTCGAACCCCCTGATTACCTCCTGATCGTCGCCGATGACGATCACCGGCACGCCTTGGCTTTTGTACTTGCCGGTCAGAAGCTGCATGGCCTCGCCGTCGATTTCCACGTCACGGTTTATGAACGGGATTTCGTTTCTGGTGAAGTACGCCTTGGCGGCCTTGCAATGGGGGCACCACGAAGTGGAATAGAGGACGATGCGCGGGTACTCTGCCGGCGCCTGGCGCTGCATGAGCGGGCTTTGTGGCAGGTTCTCGGCGCAGGCGGGTTGCATTGCGGCCAAGACGGCGGCCAGGACTATTAAAGGGAAGAATCTCGGCATGGGAATGCCTCCTGTTGATTACCGCTGTTTCCCGGGGATGGCCAACTGCCGCCTCACCAGCTGGAAGGTCAGCACTTTCGGGTTGCCGGGACGCCTCACCTTCAGTTCCACCGGCGTCCCCGCCTGTCCGCGCAGGTGGTGCTCGACCATCTCCTTGAAGTTGCTGCCGAGCGTGGGAGCGCCGTCGATCCTGGTGATGACGTCCCCGGGACGGATGCCGGCTACTTCGGCCGGGCCACCGAGCACTACCTGCTTGACCACGATGGAGCCGTCCGCCCAGGGGGCGCCGTCGATCCCCACCCCTCCGAAGGCGCGGGAGGAGTTGGCGGCGAAGGCCGAAGTACTGAAGCCAAGGATAAAGAAAGAGAGGCAGAATAGGGTTTTCATAATCCGGTAAGTTATACGATGGTTGCTGCGACTGTCAACTGTCATGAATGCAACTTTAAGACTGGTAAAGCTTTTAACGCAAAGTCGCAGAGGCGCTAAGACGCAAGGAGCTGCAACGACGGGGTAACATCAAAACCCTGAACCTTAAGTGATATGACAAGACGCAAAAGTGCCAGTGCCAGTGTCCAGCGTCCTGCTTTTACCCTTAAGATCATGAGTCTTAGTTTTACCCAAAGTTTTGTTCTTTCTTTGCGCCTTCGCGCGCCTGCGCCCTTGCGTTGAAGATTTCGCCCCTGAGTCTTTGATGCCGGCACAGATTTTATGGACCGCCGCCGGTTGGCAAGGTATATTAGGTGCTGTGTCTATTATTTCTTAACCAATGGAGCGTTACATGGCTAACTACCATCGCATAGCTTCCGTGTTGCAAGATCCGCCGGTCGGCGCCGGCTTGTCGGTCAAGGGGTGGGTGAGATCGCTCAGGGTCGGCAAAGGGGTCGCCTTCCTGACGCTCAGCGACGGCTCCTGCCTGACCAGCCTGCAGGTGGTCATGGAACCGGGCATGCCCGGCTACGAGGAGGCCTGCCGCATCGGCACGGGGAGCGCCGTCGGCGTGGAAGGGACCCTGGCCGCCTCGCCGGCCGCCGGCCAACCGGTGGAATTGCACGCGGAAAAGGTCACCCTGTACGGCGGGGTCGACGCCGGCTACCCGCTGCAGAAAAAGCACCACAGCTTCGAGTTCCTGCGCACCATCGCTCACCTGCGCCCGCGCGCCAACACCTTCGGCGCCGTCTTCCGGATCCGCTCGGCACTCTCCTTCGCCATCCACCGCTTCTTCAGGGAGCGCGGCTTCCTCTACGTCCACACCCCGATCATCACCGCCAACGACTGCGAGGGGGCGGGCGAGCTGTTCCGGGTCACCACCCTCGACCTCGCCCGGGTGCCCCTTCACGAGGGGCAGCCCGACTTCGCCGGCGATTTCTTCAGCCAGCCGACCGGGCTCTGCGTGAGCGGCCAGTTGGAAGGGGAACTGCTCGCCTGCGGCCTCACCTCCATCTATACCTTCGGCCCCACCTTCCGCGCCGAGAACTCCAACACGGCGCGCCACGCCGCCGAGTTCTGGATGATCGAACCGGAAATCGCCTTCGCCGACCTGGCCGACGACGCGGACCTGGCCGAGGCGTTCATCCGCTACCTCTGCCGCTTCGCCCTGGAGGAGTGCGCCGAGGACATGGCCTTCTTCGACAAGCAGATCGAGCCGGGACTGATCGGCCGCGTTAGCGCCCTGGCCGGCTCGCAGTTCGCCCGCATGGACTACGGCGAGGCGATCAAGCGGCTGGAAGAGGCACCGGTCCAGTTCCAGTACCCGGTTTCCTGGGGGCTCGACCTGCAGACCGAGCACGAGCGCTACCTGACCGAAAAAGTGGTGGGGGGACCCATGTTCGTGCTGAACTACCCCAAGGACATCAAGGCGTTCTACATGCGGCAGAACGACGACGGTCGCACCGTGGCAGCCATGGACCTCTTGGTTCCCAAGGTGGGCGAGATCATCGGGGGCTCGCAGCGCGAAGAGCGGCTGGACCTCCTGGAGAGACGCATGGACGAGATGGGGATCGACAAGGGGGGGCTTAGCTGGTACCTGGACAGCAGGCGGTGGGGAACCTGCCCGCACGCGGGTTTCGGGCTGGGCTTCGAGCGGCTGATCATGTACCTGACCGGGATGGAGAACATCAGGGACGTGATCCCGTTCCCGCGCACCCCGGGGCACGCGGAGTTCTAAAAAAAACGTTCGTTTATCTCCCTGCCTATTCTTCCCTATCCGGCCAGTAACTCCCGCCTACCAGCGTCGCCGTGATCTTGCCCAGCTTTACCTTGGTGGTCATCCGGACCGGGATCCTGAGGCTGTCGTCGGTGATCCAGACGGTGACGTCACCGGTGCGGGCGAAGAGGCCCTCGCTTCTTAAATGCGGCTTCACCACCAGGGTCTTGAACCTCCCCACCGGCGTGTCGATCTCCTCGCGCTTCACCACCTGCACCTCCGTGTTCCAGAGATGCTTGCAGTCGTAGATGTCGATGTAGACGGAGCTTCCCGGCACCAGATCCAGCGAGCGGACCGCGTAGATCGCCGAGAGCGTGTCGTAGGTCCGGGTGCTTATGGTGTCGGTTTTGGTGGTCTTGGCGCGCAGGTCCTTGGTGTCGACCGTGAGCCGCTGCGGATCGAACTGAGCCTCTTTCAGGGAATGGACCTTTCCTTCGTTGATCTTCTCCTTGAACCACTTGGGAGTGCCGATGTGCTCGGTGCCGGTGCCGCGGATGAGCACGGACTCGGTCCGGTCGTCGACCGGGAAAAAGGGGTTGATCCAGCCGGCGGAACGGGTGGTGGAAACGATATGCAGCTCGCCCCCCTTGACGGACACCTCCTGTACGGCGGTGCCGGCCTTGATGCCGGTCCAGCTCACTTCGTAGACGAGTTTTTCCGGCACGGAGAGGGCGAAGGCGGGGGCAACTGCCAAAAGGGCGCACAGGGAGGCAAAAACGGTGAGAAGATTTAGTATTTTCATGCCTTCAGCTTATCCAATTGCCGGGGAAATCCCAATAAAAAAGCGCGGAAAACCCGCAGCGTTTCTCAGGCGCCGCCACTTTTGGTGATCATGATCACACCGATGGCGACCAGCACGGTGCCGGCCCAACGTAGCGGACTCACCGCCTCGTGCAGGAAGTACTGGGAAAGGAAGGCCACCAGGATGTAGTTGAGGGCCTGCATGGGGAGCGCGACCGACAGGTCCTCCCAGGAAAGGACCGCCAGCCACAGGAAGAAGAAGATCGCCAGCATGGCGGTGCCGATCACCAGTTTCGGGGTGGTGAGCGCCTGCAGGGAGATGCTCAGTATCCCCTTCAGGTTCATGGTGGAGAGGTCCCCCAGCTGTTTCATGCCGCTGGCCAAAAGCAGGTCGCCGATGGTTCCCGCAGTTACCGCCATCAACATTACGACCACGGTCTTAAACATATCCTTTTACCTCTCCACGGTAATTTCTTAACTGCATGCCGAGCCGGCCCAACTTCTCGGTCACCCGGGCGCTGGTCAACGCGGCCAGTTCGTCGTCGTGACGGTAGGTCGGCATCCAGCGGTCCAGTTCGGGGCAGGGACGGCAGCCGGGATGGAAGTAGATCTCGGTGAGTCCCTCCTCCACGCTGTCCAGCGCCTTGAGCAGGTACTCCTCGGTCATCCTGCCGGAATTCAGCAGCCCTTTAACCTCGCCCGCATAGCCGATACCGAGGCGGTCCAGCATGCCGCGGCAGCGCTTGGCCAGCGAGGCGAAGATGAAGGCATCGGCGCATTTGCCGACCAGCCGCTGTTTGTCGACCGCAAGGTTGGCCGACAGGTTCTCCCGGGAAAGCCGGAAGGTCCTGATGCCGTACTTGGGCATCAGCTCGCAGAGGACGTCGAACACCACCGGATGCATGTGGATGTTCAGGTGTCCGTCCACGTGGCTCAGTTCGATTCCCGCCTCGCGGCAGCGGACGATCTGCGCCTCGATCTCGGCGAAAAGCTTTTTCCTGAGCGGCTTCACGAAGAAGTAGCGCATGCCGGCCAGCACCGGGTCGTTGCCGAAGTTGCCGGCTTGGTCGACCAAGGGCGGGATCCCCTGCTGCGGCAGCACGCCGCGCCCCTGCACCAGCGTCAGGTGCAGTCCGACCTGCAGGCCCGGGTTGGCCCGGGCAAGTTCCACCGCCCCCTCGAAGGCGCCGCCTCCCGCCATCAGCGAGGTGGAGGTGAGTATCCCCCGCTGCCAGGCCTGGATGATGCCGCGGTTGGCGCCGCTGGAGAGGCCGAAATCGTCGGCGTTGATGATAAGCTGTTTCATAATCGGTTCAATGCTCAACGTTCGATGTTCAACGTGAACGGCCTTTTACATCTTGAGCTGCTTGCGCTTTCTCATGTACTCGAAGTACTGCGCCCCTTCCTTCAGGAGCTTGCGGCGGGTCTCGGCGTTGATGACCATCTGCCAGACGCTGCGCAGGATGTACCTGGGACGGAAGTAGAACTTCTTGTAGAAAAGCTCGACCGCGTCGAAGATCTCCTGGTTGGTGAGGCCGGGGTAGTTGATCACGCACTTTTGGTGGCCGCTCTCGTCCAGGAAGCTGTCCGAGGAGATCCAGCCGTTTTGCTTGCACAGGGCGTAAAACTCGGTCCCCGGGTAGGGAGAGGCGAGCGACACCTGGATGGAGAAGAGATCGAGCGAGATCGCGTAAGCGATGGTCTCCTTGATGGTCTCCTTGGTCTCGCCGGGAAGCCCCATGATGAAGGCGCCGTGGATGGTGATGCCGAGCTTCTTGCAGTTTTTGACGAACTCGATCGCCTGCTGCTTGCTGACGCCCTTCTTGATGTTCTTGAGGATCTGCTCGTTGCCCGACTCGAAACCGACGATCACGTGGTGCAGCCCCGCGTCGCGCATCTCCTTCAGGGTCTCGTAGTCCGCGTTGGCGCGGGCATTGATCACCCAGGAGACGTTTAGGGGCTTGATCAGCCGCGATACGGCGATGGCGTGCTTTTTATCGGCGGAGAAGGTGTCGTCGTCGAAGGAGATCTCCTTCACCTGCGGCAGGTTCTCCTTGATCCACTTCACCTCCTCAAAGACGTTCTCGGGGCTCCGGGTGCGCATCTTGTGGCCGGAGTAGGTCTGCGGCCAGAGGCAGAAGACGCAGCGTGCCGGGCAGCCGCGGGAGGTGTAGATGGAGACGTAGGGATGCTTGATATGCGGGATGATGTACTCCTCGATGGGGAGGTCCCGCTTGTAGATCTGGCTGGAGAACGGCAGGCTGTCCAGGTCGGTTACCTGCGGGCGGTCCTTCGTGTGCACCACACGATCGCCCTTCCAGAAGCTGATGCCGTCCACCTCTTCGAAGGGACGCCCTTCGCAGAGTTCCTTTACGGAGTAGTCGAACTCGCCGCGGCAGATGACGTCCACCGCACCCTTGGCGAAGCGGAGGCTCTCCTCGGGGAGGATGGTGACGTGCGGGCCGGTGAGCACGGTGACGATGGAGGGTTTGCGCTCCTTGATGCGGCGCGCGGTCTGCACGTCGATCGCCAGGGTCGGCGTCGAGGTGAACATCACCACCATGTCGAAATCCTTCGCTATCTCCAGACAGGCTTCCAGATCGAGTTTTTGGACCGGGGCGTCCACCACCCGGGAGCCTTCGATCATGCCGGCGGGATAGGTGAGCCAGGTGGGGAACCAGAAAGAGGTGACTTCGCGGGAAGCCTGATAGCGTGCGCCTGCACCCCCGTCAAAATCCTCGAAGGTCGGCGGATTGAGAAATAGCGGTTTCATTTAAGTACAGCCTCCAAAAGCATTGACTCTCAACGGAAAACAATCTGTCACAATAAGGCGACACGCGCTTTTTGTCAAGGAATAACGCCGGTAACGGCAGTTCCTGCGCTTACGTTCAGGACGACAAACCGGGAAAGGGGCGGGAGATTCCTGGCTGCGGACCGTCATTTGCCGTTGCGGAGGGTCGCGTGCATCTGGTAAAGTGCGCCGTACGAAAAAAGGAGCCTTGCGACTTATGGAACAAGCTTGCCTGGGTGTTGTAGCGGCCATGCCGCAGGAGATAGCGCCGCTTTTGAAGCGGCTGAAGGGATACCAAAAAGGTACGGCGGCAGGCTTTACGCTCTACCGCTTCGAGGTCGAGGGGCGGCAGGTGGCGCTGATCGAGTCGGGGATGGGCCCCAGGCACGCGGCGGCGGCCACCAAGGCGCTGATCGAACACGCAAGGCCCGCGGTCATCCTCAACTACGGCTTCTGCGGCGCCGTGCTCCCCGGGAGCGCCGTGGGAGACCTGGTGCTCGCCCATAAGGCGCTGCTTCTGGAAGACGGCGAGCTGACGGAGGTGCCCCATCTGGACGACCGGCTCACCGCCCGGGTGATGGAGGCCTGCCAGGTGGCGTCGTTTACCGTGCACCGCGGCAGCTTCGTCACCGCGCCCACCATCATGAACAAGGAAGCGGTGGCCGAGGCGCTGCACGCAGGCGCGGATTGTCCGGTACTGGAGATGGAAACGGGGGCGGTGCTTTTGGAGGCGGCGCTGGCGGGGATACCGGCGGTCGCGCTGCGCGGGGTGAGCGATGCGGCCGACGAGGAGCTCGGTTTTTCCATCGACGAGTTCTGCGATGCGCAGCTTAAAATCAGCCTGCTCAGGGTGCTCAAGTGCGTGGCACTCAGGCCGTGGATCATACCGCAGTTGCTCAGGCTCTCGGGAAACACCAAGAAGGCGGGGAACGTCCTGGCGGGCGGCGTGGCACTGGCGCTTAGCACCCTGGCCCGGGCCTAGTCTTCGGACCGCGTGGGCAGGGGGCTGCCCACCCTACGGTACTGCCCACCTTGACCGGCCCAAGGGTAACCCCCGCGGCCGCTAGTCGAAGCTCTCCGAGAACTTGGCGGCGATCTCCCCTTTCAGGTAGGCGTCCGCCTCGGCCGCGGTCGCGTAGGTGAACACGCGGGCCACCACCTCGCGGGCCTCCTCCATGGTGCAGCGGCGCAGTATCTTCTTCACCCGCGGGATGGAGACGGCGTTCATGGAAAGTTCGTCGAAACCGAGCCCCAAAAGGATCGGGAGGTATTCCGGCTCACCAGCCATCTCGCCGCAGATGCAGGCATCGATGCCGGCCTCGTGCGCCGCGTCCACCACCATCTTCAGCGAGCGGAGCACCGCAGGGTGCAGCGGCTCGTAGAGCGCGCCCAGGTGCTCGTTGGTGCGGTCGATGGCCAGCGAGTACTGGATGAGATCGTTGGTGCCGACGCTGAAGAAATCGACCTCGGCAGCCAGGAGGTCCGCGATCAGCACCGAGGAGGGGGTCTCGATCATGATCCCGACCGGCAGTTCCTCGTCGAAGGGATGCACCCCCCGAAGCTCGTCCTTGGCCTCCTCGAAAAGCGCCTTGGCCGCCCGCACCTCGGCGACGCCCGAGACCATCGGGAAGAAGAGGCGCACCGGGCCCAGGGCGCTCGCCCTGAGGATCGCCTTGAGCTGGGTCTTGAACACCCCGGGCTGGCGCAAGGAGAGCCTTATCGCCCGCACCCCCAGGGCCGGGTTCATCTCGTCGTCCAGGTTGAGGTCGGTCAGGCACTTGTCGCCGCCGACGTCGAGCGTCCTGATGGTGACCGGGTGCGGCGCCATCTCGCGTACGATGGCCGCGTAGGCCTTGAACTGCTCTTCCTCGCCGGGAAGCGTGTTGCGGTTCATGAACAGCATCTCGGTGCGGTACAGGCCGATCCCCTCACCGCCGTGCCGGTTGATGGCACCCACCTCGTCGATGAATTCCACGTTTCCCTTGAGCCGCATGCGGTGCCCGTCCAGCGTCTGAGCCGGCAGGTCCTTGAGCTTCAAAAGCTCCCGCTCCACGTACTCGTAGCGCTGCTTTTTGTTCAGGTAGTCCCTGAAGGCTTCCTGGCTCGGGTTCACCAGCACCAGGCCGGTGGAGCCGTCCACGATCACCGTCTCGCCGTCGGCAATGTCCAGCGTCACCCGCTCAAGACCCACCACCGCCGGGATCTCGAAGGCGCGCGCCAGGATGGTGGAGTGGGAGGTCTTGCCGCCCAGATCGGTGAGAAAGCCGATCACCTTGGACTTGTCCATCTGCAGGATGTCTGCCGGGGAAAGGTCGTGGGCCACCAGGATGACCTTGCCGTCGATCTGGGTCAACGGCTCCTGCTTGGCCCCCACCAGGGCGCGCAGCACCCGCTCGACCACCGTCTCGACGTCGCGGCCGCGCTCGCGCAGATACTCGTCCTCCACCTGGTCGAAGAAGGCCTGCACCTGGTTCAGCGTCCGGTGCAGCGCCCCTTCGGCGTTGATGGAGAGCCGCTCGATGTACAGGTTGGTCTCCCTGATCAGCATGCTGTCGTTCAACAGCATCAGGTGGGCGTCGATCACCCCGAGATGCTCCGGCCGGTGCGAGTCGGCAAGCTGCTCCCTGAGGGCGACGAGCTCCTCGCGGGCGCACTCCGCCGCTTCGGCGAAACGGGCAAGCTCGGACGCGACCTGTTCGGCCGGGACACGTTCCTCGGTGACCGGCACCCGCCTGCGGTCGGTGATGCGCACCTGACCGATGGCGATGCCCGCCGAGGCCCCTATCCCCCGGAATTCTCTGAACTCACTCCTCGCCAAACCCATTACTGATCAAATCCCCCAACGCGGCGAACGCCTCGGCGTCGTCCGCACCATCCACCTTGAGCACGATGCTGCTTCCCTTGGCGGCTGCCAGCATCATGATCCCCATGATGCTCTTGCCGTTCACCTCGACCCCTTCGCGCTCGATCTTGATCTCCGAGGCGTAACGGCTCGCCGTCTTCACCAGAAGCGCCGAGGCCCTGGCGTGCAGCCCCAGCTTGTTCGGTATTACGAATTCACCTTGAATCATATGTGTACGTTTCTCCGGGCCCAAGTTCGGCCGCAGTTATTTTTTCAGATAGTCGCCGGCCACCGAGATCCCGTCCCGGCCGCTTTCCTTGAGTTTCAGCGCGAGCTCGGCCACCCCCACGCGCCCCCGGTCCTGGGTGAAGCGGATCAGCATCGGCAGGTTCACCCCGGTCAGCACCTCCACCTTCCCCTCCTGCAAAAAGGAGATGCTCATGTTGGAAGGGGTGCCGCCGAACATGTCGGTCATGATGATGGCCCCGTCCTCCCCGACCCTTACGACCGCCTCCTTAATGGCAGTCATCACGGCGGAGGCCGAAGCCTCGGGGGCGATCCCCACCGCCTCGGCTTTTTCCAACTTGCCCACGATCATCTCCGCCGCGGCGAGCAGTTCGCTTGCCACGCCGGCGTGCGTTACCACCAGCAATCCGATCATCCGTTCCCCTTGTCGATATCCCTGTGGGTGATTTTGATGTTGACCTTTTTACGGCTGAAATACTCGTACAGCTCCTGGGCGATGGCCACCGAGCGATGCCTGCCGCCGGTGCAGCCGATCGAGACCGAAAGGTAGGATTTCCCCTCGCGGCGGTAACCGGGGAGAAGAAATTCCAGCATGGAACGGAAGCGCTCGATGAAGACCGCCGTCTCCTTTTGGGCGAGCACGTAGTCCCTCACGCCTGCATCGAGCCCCGAAAGAGGACGCAGCGCCGGCACGAAGTAGGGATTGGGAAGAAAGCGGACGTCCATCACCAGGTCCGATTCCAAAGGCAGCCCGTAGCGAAAGCCGAAGGACTGCAGGTTCACCTGCATCTCCAGGGGAGGCTCCCCCCCCTTGACGGTGGTGATCACCAGGTCCTTCAGCTGGTGCACGTTCAGCTCCGAGGTGTCGACGACCGTGGTGGCTATGCGCCGAAGTCCCGCCAACTGGTCGCGCTCGAAGCGGATGCTCTCCGGGACGCTTGCCCCTTCCAGGGCGGGATGGCGGCGTCTGGTCTCCGAAAAACGGCGGATCAGCACCTCGTCGGAGGCGTCGAAGAAGAGGATCTCGACGGCGTGCCCCTCCTTGCTCATGTCCCGGAAGACTTCGTCGTATCCCTTGATGAAATCGCGGTTGCGGATATCCATCACCAGCGCCACGTCGGTGATCGGCTGGCGGGAGTGCTCCGCCAGTTCGATGAAGGTGGCGGCCAGGGAGACGGGGAGGTTGTCCAGGCAGAAGAAACCCTCGTCCTCCAGGGCGCGCACCGCCGTAGATTTGCCGGACCCGGACAGGCCGGTGATGATGACGATGCGCATGCTACTCGACCTCGTTGCCCAGCGGGCGGAACTCCAGCTTGGCCAAAAGTTTCTCGTGGAACTCCCGGGCCGAATGGTAACCCATCCCCTTGAGCAGGAAGTTTCGGGCGGCGACCTCGATGATGGAGGTGAGGTTGCGCCCGGGGCGCACCGGTATCTTCAGGTGCGGCAGGTCCACCCCGAGGATGGTCTGCACCTCGTCGTCGATGCCGAGCCGGTCGTACTCCTGGGCGGAGTCCCACTCCTGCAGTTCCAGCACCAGGTCGATGATCTTCCTCTCCCGGATGGAGGAGACGCCGTAGAGGTCCTTGATGTTGATGATGCCCAGGCCGCGGATCTCCATGTGGTACTGGATCGACTCGCTTGCCTGGCCTACCAGCGCCGCCGGCATCTTCTTCTTGATGTGCACCACGTCGTCGGCCACGAGCCTGTGCCCGCGGATCACCAGGTCAAGGGCGCACTCGCTCTTGCCGATGCCGCTTTTGCCCAATAAAAGCACCCCCACCCCGAGCACGTCCACCAGTACGCCGTGGATGTGGGTCGAGGGGAGCAGGCTCTCCTCCAGGAACTTGGTGATCAGCGAGATGAAGGTGGAGGACTGGTGGTGGGTGACCAAAAGCGGGATCCCCGCCCGCTGCGCGGACGCCTTGAGGAAAGCGGGCGGATCGAGTCCCTTGGTGACGATGAAGCAGGAAACCGGGAAAGAGCAGAGGGTGTCGATGTGCTTTTTGCCGACCTCCTCGGGGAGCTGGCTTAAGTAGGAGATTTCGGTGTTGCCCAGCACCTGGGCGCGGTCCGGGTGCAAATGTTCGGTATAGCCCGTGAGCGCCAGCCCCGGCTTCTGGATGCGCGAGCTATAGAGGCGGTTGGCAAGGCCGGACTCGCCGCCGATAAGCTGCAGATCCAGGCCGTAGGCCTTGTCCTCCAACAGGTCCTTGATGCTGAGGCTCATGCTCGTCAATGGCTTTCCCTTATCTCCTCACGGCGGCACGCTGTCATGCTTCAGCGAAGCGAGGCAACCGTGCGGGGTGCAAGTTGCCTCGTTTCGCTGAAGGAGGACGGCGTTCCCTCCCCCCGGCAAGGGGAGGGAACCAACCCCTCGCCTAACGCTCCGGGGCGATCAGGCCGTAGTTGCCGTCCTTCCTGCGGTAGACGACGTTGATGTTCTCGGTGGAAGCCTCGGTATAGACCAGGAAGTCCTTGTGCAGGAGCTCCATCTGCATGACCGCCTCCTCGACCGACATCGGCTTCATGGAGAAGGTCTTGGTCTTGATCACCACCGGCTCCTGCACCTGCTCGATGCTCTGGGCCTCGACGATCGACTTCTGCACCTGGCGCTCGCGCGCGTCGGCTACCGGCTTGTGCGCCTTGATCCGCTCCTTGAAGCGGCGCAGCTGACGCTCGATCTTGTCGGCGACAGCATCGAGCGACGCGTACATGTCGTTGGTTTCCTCGGCGGCCTTGATGGTGATCGCCTTGCCGGCGATGGTGACCTCGGCCGAATGACGAATCTTCTCGACCGTCAGGAACACCTGAACGACGATCGGCTCGTCGATATATTTTTTCACCTTCTCCAGCTTCTCTTCGGCGTAGCTCTTCAGTGCGTCGCTCTGCTCCATGTGTCTGAACGTAGTAGTTATCTGCATACCGTTACCTCCCTTGCCTTTATTGTAATACACGCCCCCACCGCCCCGCCGAGCAGGCGGTCTCGGGCGTTAGAAATGCTTCTTTCTCTCCGAAGACGAGCCGATGCGCAGCATCTCGCGATACTTGGTGACGGTGCGCCTGGCGATCACGATGCTGTGCTTGGAAAGGAGCTCGGCCAGACGCTGGTCGGAGTAAGGACGCTTGGGATCTTCGGCGTCGACCAGTTCCTTGATCTTGTTCTTCACGCTCTCCGAGGCGATGAACTCCCCCTCGCCGGTGGAGATGCCTGAGTTGAAGAAGTATTTCAACTCGAACAGCCCCTGCGGGGTCTGCATGTACTTGCTGGTGGTGACCCTGCTGATGGTGGACTCGTGCATGCCGATGTCCTCGGCGATGTCCCGCAGTACCAGCGGGCGGAGATGGTCGATGCCGCGGTCCAGGAAATCGCGCTGGAACTTCACCAGACTCTTCGCGACCTTGAAGATGGTGCGCTGGCGCTGCTGGATGCTCTTTATGAGCCAGATGGCCGAGCGCATCTTCTCGCCGATGTACTCCTCCGCCTTCTTGTCCATGGGGCGGTTCGGCTTGGTGTCCGGACCGTAGAGCGGGTTGATGCGCAGGTTCGGCATCCCCTCCTCGTTGAGCGACACCACGTACTCGTCTCCCACCTTGTGCACGAAGATGTCGGCGGAGATGTACTGCACGTCCTCGGAGCCGAAGAGCCTCCCCGGCTTGGGGTCGAGTTCGGCGATGATCTTCGAGGCCTCCAGGATGTCCGTCACCTCGCACCCCAGGACCTTGGCGGCCTGCTTGTAGCGCCGGTTTTCCAGGTCCTTGAGATGGTCGCGCAACAAGGCCGCCACCAGAGAGCCTCCCATGCCGAGGCTCTCCACCTGGATCAGCAGGCACTCGCGCAGGTCGCGCGCACCCACCCCTACCGGGTCGAACTCCTGGACCCGCTCCAGGACCGTTTCGGCAAGGGGAACCAGCACGGCCTCGCAGAAGCCGCCGGCCGCCTCGGCCAAAAGCTCCGAGGGGGAGTCGGGGCCAAGTCCGGACCAGGCGAAAAGCTCCTCGCGGAAAGGGCTTACCAGCACGCAGGCGTCGGCCACGTCCTCAAGGGTTGCCCTGAGGTAACCGTCCTCGTCGATGTTGCCGATGATCTCGGCGCCCACCGCCATCTCCCGCTCGGTGAGCCGGGTCATGCTGAGCTGCCAGAGCAGGTGGTCGCCCAGGGTCGATTTCTTGGTCAGCAGGTTTTCGAAGGAGGGGCGGTCCTCGTCGTCGTAGTACTGCTCGCCGGAGGAGTAGTTGTAGCCGTCAAGGTAGGAATCCCAATCGGTGTCGCGGGTATCTTCGCCGGCCCTGACCTCCTGGAAGTCGCTGGCGGGCGTCTCCGGCTCCGCCTCTTTCTCGCGCATCTCCAGCTGTTCCGGCTCGCGGATCTCTTCCTGCTCCGGAGACTCTTCCAGTACAGGGTTTTCTTCCAGTTCCTGGCGAACTACGTCCTGCAGCTCCAGCCTCGAAAGCTGGAGAAGCTTGATGGCCTGCTGCAACTGGGGGGTCATCACCAGTTGCTGGCTCATCTTCATCTGCTGGCGCATCTCTATTGCCATAAGTCCCCGTAAAAGGTTCAACGTCCAAGGTTCAACGTTCAACGTTTAAAAGCGCCCACCTGTCTCTAACTTATACGTTCTGCTCCCAATCTTCAACGGTTCTCTTGCCGCCAGCGCGGGTTCACGTTGAACTTTGAACGTTGAACCTTGAACTGCCGCTACAGCCGGAACTTCTCCCCCAGGTAGATCTCGCGCGCCTTCTTGCTCTGGGATATCTGTTGCGGGTCGCCGCACTCGATCACCTCGCCGGCGCTCATGATGTACGCCTTGTCGCACACCCCCAGGGTCTCGCGCACGTTGTGGTCCGAGATCAGGACGCCGAGCCCCTTTCCCTTCAGCTCCGTGATGATGTTCTGGATGTCGATGACCGCGATCGGGTCGATGCCGGCGAAGGGCTCGTCCAGCAGGATGAAGGCGGGATCGGTGGCCAGCGCCCGGGCGATCTCCACCCGGCGGCGTTCACCGCCGGAGAGCGCATAGCCGCGGCTGGCGGCGATGTGCTCGATGCGGAACTCGCTCAAAAGCTCCTCGACCCGCTCGCGGCGCCGGACCGGATCGAGATCCATGGTCTCCAGCACCGCCATCAGGTTGTCCCGCACGCTCAGCTTCCTGAAGACGGAGGGCTCCTGCGGCAGGTAACTGATGCCGCGCCGGGCGCGCTGGTACATGGGGAGATCGGTGATCGGCCGGCCGTTCAACAGAACCCGGCCACTGTCGGGGCGGGCGAGGCCGACCACCATGTAGAAGGTCGTGGTCTTGCCGGCGCCGTTGGGGCCCAAAAGCCCCACCACCTCGCCGGAGGATACCGTGAGGTCGACCCCGTTCACCACCTTGCGGCGGTTGAAAGCCTTGGCAAGCCCCTCGGTATGCAGGGTGCTACGGTCTGGCGCCATCTTTCCCCCTGGGGTTAATGGTCACCTCCACCCGCTCGTGCGGACCGCCGGTCGCCACCGAGCGCTGCTCGTTCACGAAATAGGTGATGATCTTGCCGGTGATGACGTCGTCCCCCTGCAGCACCCTGGGCGACCCGTCCAAAACGATCTTGGCCGCGGCGGGATCGTAGACGGCGTGCGCGGCGGTGGCCTGCCGGTTTCCCTGCAGGATACGGACGTTACCTGAGCCGTCCACCCGGGAGAGGTCCTTGCCGTCGGCCGTGTAGCTCACCACCACGCGGTCCGCGTACAGGGTCAGGTCTCCCTGGCGGGCGACCACCCGCCCCTCGAAGACCGCCGTTTTCTTGTCGTTGTCCGCCTTCAAGAGGTCGGACTTGATCTTGAGCGGCTCGCGGCCAAGGTCGGCGCCCCACGCGGCAGAGGCCGCCAGCGCTACGAGCAGCCAGAGCTGAAAGAACCGGCGCATCACCTTTTCCCCTGTGGCCGGTACACGGCGCTTACGTCCTTCAAGAGCTTCAACTTCTGCGTCTGTGTGTCGAACTCCATCCCTACCCCTTCAAGTTCCAGGCCGCCGTCCTCGAAACGGACCCGTTCCGCCGTCTCCAGCCGGGAACGGCCCGCCAGGTAGCGCACCTTCGGGGCGGAAAAGCGTAATCCTTTGGCGCTCACTCCCCGCACGTTGCCCGCCAGCGTCACGTCCTGAGTGGTGTTCTGGTAATCGGCGCGGTCGGCACTGACCGTAAGCTCCCCCAGGGAAGGGGGGCCCGCCAGCACGAGCTTCACGTCGAAGAGCGCCGTAACGTCGCGGTCCCGGTTGTAGTCCGCCCGCTGGGCCGAAAGATCCCAGCGTTTCTTTCCTTGCCGGGTCTCCGTGTAATGGATGCGCTTAAGCGACACATCCACCTGCACCGGGAGCTTCTCGACCGCCTTCTTCGGGGCGCCTCCCCGGTGCATCCGGAGCAGCACGGTGATCACCACGAAGGAGGCGATCAGCACGACGGCCATGGCGAGAAATAGCCTGATTTTATTGGCTTTTTCCATAATTTCGGAGCAAAGTATACCATCTTAGAAAATCGGTGTAAAGCCAATTGTGCTGATTCTGTGCGGCTTGGCACAAAGATTGAAAACGGGCGCCCGAAGGCGCCCTTTCGAGGCAGGGATCATGCCGAAGGAGGGTTAAACGCGGTTGGCAAGGTACCAGGCATAGGTGTCCTTGAGCCCCTGGTCGAGCCCGATCCGGTGCCGCCAGCCAAGGCCGTGGATGCGGCTGACGTCGGAGAGCTTGCGTGGCGTGCCGTCCGGCTTGGTGGTGTCAAACTCGATGGAGCCCTTAAATCCGACCGCAGCTGCGACCTTGCCGGCCAGTTCCGCGATGGTCAGCTCCTCGCCACTTCCCACGTTAACAGGCTCCCACCCTTCGTGGTTGAGCATCAGGAAGAGCGAAGCATCCGCCACGTCGTCCACGTGCACGAACTCGCGGTAGGGGGTGCCGGTCCCCCAGACGGTGACCGTTTCGGCCCCGGACACCTTGGCCTCGTGGAACTTGCGCATCAGCGCGGGAAGCACGTGCGAGGAGGTGAGGTCGAAGTTGTCGTTGGGGCCGTAGAGGTTCGTAGGCATGGCCGAGATGAAACGGGTGCCGTACTGCCGGTTGTAGGACTGGCACAGCTTGATGCCGGCGATCTTGGCGATGGCGTACGGCTCGTTGGTTGGCTCTAAGGGCCCGGTCAAAAGCGCGTCCTCGCTGATCGGCTGCGGCGCGAGCTTCGGATAGATGCAGGTGGAGCCGAGCATCAGCAGCTTGGTGGCCCCATTCAGGTACGCTGAGTGGATCACGTTGTTCTGGATCATCAGGTTGTCGTAGATGAATTCGGCCGGCAGGCTGTTGTTGGCGACGATGCCGCCCACCTTGGCGGCCGCCAGAAACACGTACTCCGGCCGCTCCGCGGCGAAGAAGGCGGCGGTCGCCGCCTGATCGCGCAGGTCGAGCTCCGAGCTGACACGGGTCACCAGGTTGAGATATCCCTCCCGCTGGAGCGCGCGCACCAGAGCCGAGCCGACCAGGCCCCGGTGCCCCGCGACGTAGACCTTGGCGTTCTTATCCATTGGCCCGCTGTTCCCTCTCTGCCAGGGCGAGGTCCTGGTCGGTCATCATCTCCACCAGTTGGCTGAAGCTGGTCTTGGGAGTCCACCCCAAATCCCGCTTGGCCTTGGACGGGTCGCCCAAGAGCAGGTCCACCTCGGCCGGACGGAAGTAGCGGGGGTCGATCCTGATCACCGTCTTGCCGGTTTTCCGGTCGATCCCTTCCTCGTTCACCCCTTCGCCCCGCCACTCAAGCGGCATGCCCAGCCGGGCGCAGACCAGTTCGGCAAAGCTGCGCACGCTGTAGGTCTCCCCGGTGGCCACCACGTAATCGTCGGGCTTATCCGCCTGCAGCATCAGCCACATCGCTTCCACGTAGTCGCCGGCAAAGCCCCAGTCGCGCTTCGCCTCCAGGTTCCCCAGGTAGAGGCAATCCTGCAGGCCGAGCTTGATGCGGGCCGCAGCGCGGGTGATCTTGCGGGTGACGAAGGTCTCGCCGCGGCGCGGGGACTCGTGGTTGAAGAGGATGCCGTTGCAGGCGAACATGTCGTAGCTTTCACGATAGTTCATGGTGATGTAGAAGGCGTAGGCCTTGGCACAGGCGTAGGGCGAACGCGGGTAGAACGGGGTGGTTTCCTTCTGGGGGGTCTCCACCACCTTGCCGTAGAGCTCGGAGGAGGATGCCTGGTAGAAGCGGGTGGAAAGGCCGGTCTCCCGAATACCTTCCAGGATTCTCACCGCGCCGAGGGCGTCGACTTCGGCGGTGTATTCGGGCACGTCGAAGGAAACCCGCACGTGGCTCTGCGCGCCTAAGTTGTAGATCTCGTTCGGCCGGATCGCGCGCAAAAGCGTGTTGATCGAGCTGGCGTCGTTCAGGTCGCCGTAGTGCAGGAAGAGGTTGGTGCCCTTTTCATGAGGATCGTGATAGATATGGTCGATGCGACCGGTGTTGAAGGACGAGGAACGCCGGATCATGCCGTGGACCTCGTATCCCTTGCCGAGCAGCAGTTCAGCGAGGTACGAGCCGTCCTGTCCGGTGATCCCGGTAATAAGCGCCTTTTTCATGATGCCTCCGCAACAGATGAATTAATCGGGCTAAGTTAACACAAGCCAGCGGCAACCCGCAAGCAAAAGCGCCGTCAGTAGGAGGCAAGGATCTTGTCGATGATGCGGCTGGTGGAGCGGCCGTCCACGAACTGGACCAGTTCCACCCGGCCGCCCCGCGACTCGACCACCTCGCGCCCCACCACCTGATCCACGCTGTAGTCGCCCCCCTTGACCAGCACGGTCGGGGAAAGCGCCTCGATCACCTTAAGCGGCGTGTCCTCGTCGAAGATCACCACGTAATCGATGCAGTCCAGCGCGGCGAGGATGTGGGCCCGCTCGGACTGCTCGATCAGCGGCCGGCGCTCGCCCTTCAGGCGGCGCACCGAGGCGTCCGAGTTGAGTCCCACCACCAAAAGGTCGCCCAACTGCCGCGCCTTCTGCAGGTATTTCACGTGCCCCACGTGCAAAAGGTCGAAGCAGCCGTTGGTAAATACCACCTGCCGGCCGCGGGTTCTCTCCTGGGCGATCAGGTGGCTTAACACGTCGAGGTTCTTGATCTTCGAGTCGCTGTCCTTAAGCCCGTGTCCGACCTCGGCGACGATCTCTTGCGGCGAGACGGTGGAGGTGCCGAGCTTGCCGACCGCGATGCCCGCCGCCACGTTGGCGACCCAGGCGGCATCGGGGAGGGGAAGCCCGCAGGCGAGCCCCAGGGAGAGCACCGAGATCACCGTGTCGCCGGCGCCGGTGACGTCGAACACCTCGCGGGCCACCGTCGGGATGTGCACCGTCTCGCCGGCCGGCCTGAAGAGCGACATCCCCTGTTCGGAGCGGGTGATGAGCAGCGCGTCCAGTTCCAGGGCGTGCACAAGGCTCTGCGCCGCCTCCTCCAGGGTGTCGAGATCGGTGATGGCGAGCCCGGAGGCGATCTCCGCCTCCTTGCGGTTGGGGGTGAGTAGCGTGGCGCCGCGGTACTTGCTGTAGTCGTTCCCCTTGGGGTCTACCACCACGGGGATGCCCAGCGCCCTGCCGGCCCGGCAGACGGCAGCCAGCACCTCGGGGGTAAGCACCCCCTTCAGGTAGTCGGAGACCAGGATCACGTCGAAGCTGTTGCAGCAAGCGGTGAGATACCCCAGGACCTGCTGCTGGCTCTCCGGCGAGATCGCACTCTTGGTTTCACGGTCGATGCGCACGATCTGCTGGTTGGAGGCGATCACCCGCGTCTTCTTGCTGGTGGTCCGATGGGGGTCCTCGAAGAGCCCCTCCACGTCCACCCCTTTCTCCCGGAACGCACGGCGCAGGAGCGCCCCGTTTTCGTCGGCGCCGATCACCGAGCAGACCGAGACGGAGCAGCCGAGGGCGACCAGGTTGTGCACCACGTTGCCGGCGCCCCCCAGCCTCAAGTCCTCGCGGTTCACCTCGACCACCTGCACCGGGGCCTCGGGGGAGATCCGGTCGGTCTTGCCCCACAGGTACTCGTCCAGCATCAGGTCGCCGATCACCAGGGCGCGGACCGTGCTGGCGCGCTCGAAAAAGGATTCTACTTCTCTTCTTTCCATGAAAAGGAACTCCTAAAGGATCTGAGGGACTCAAGGAACCCAAAGAACCCGCTAAAAATCATTTCAAACGGTCTAGCACGCCGGCGGCGAGGAGCGGGATCATGATCTCGTGATGGCCGGTAACCGTGTAACCGCGGCTCTCGCCGGAGGTGGGACGCTTTACCACGTTGGTCAGCGGACGGTAGTGCTGCTGCATGTCGAAATTGGCGGTGGTGAAATGGTCGACGTGATGGCCTAAATTCTGCGCGATGGAAAGCGCTTTCAGGAAGACCTCGGGGAGCAGCACGGCGCTTCCCACGTTGAGATAAACGCCGCCGTCGCCCAACTGGGAGACGACCGAGGCGAAGAGCTTGAAGTCGGTGTAGCTCGCCGCCCCCAGCACGGCGCCGTCGGCGCTCGGGTGCTGATGGGTGATGTCGGTGCCGATGGCGACATGCACGGTCACCGGGATGCCGTGCTTGACGCAGGTGGCCATCAGGCTCTGCTCCCGGTAGGGAAGCTCACGCTCCAGGATCATGCGACCCAGCGCCTCGCCGTGCCCCAATCCCTCCGCCACTCCGCTCTTCAGGGCGGCGTTGATCTGGGAACCGGTCTCCTCGGCCATGCCGAAGTTGCCGGCATGCAGCACAGCACCCACGTCCTCGCTGGTGGCGCCGATCAGGGCGATCTCGAAGTCGTGGATGGAACCGGCGCCGTTCAACGCCACCGCAGTGACGACGCCGGCCTCGATCAGCGACTTCAGGACCGGTTGCAGACCGCACTTTATGACGTGCCCTCCCATCGCCATCACCACCGGCTTTCCCTTCCGGCGGGCGGCGACGATGGCGTCGATGACCTTGTTCAAGGACTGCGAACCGAGTTGGTTGGGCATGGAGGCCAACAGGTCGGCGACGCTCATGCCGGCCTTCACCGGCCCGGAGAAATCGTTGGCGACGCTGACCTTGTTGTTGCGAGTGGCGATCGGATAGGTGACGACTGCGGAGAAATCAAGCGGCGGGTATTTCATGAGGTTCCTTGCTGTGAACGGTAAGGTGCCGGCCGGACGCCCCGCAGGGGAAGGCCAAAGGCTGCATTTTACGAAAAAGCCTCGGTTTCAGCAAGGAAAAAGGGGGGAAGGGCTCAGAGGGAAGAGTAGCTCACAGTAGGTCGCGTTGAGGTACGAAACGCGACGATCGCGCTGCCGGCCCAACGGTTACGTTGCGTTTCACGATGACGCCGTTCAACGCAACCTACGAATTCTGCAGCTACCGTTCAACCGCCGCGCTGAGGGCTTGGGCAACGAACTTGTTCAGGATCATGCCGTTTTTTGGTTACCGGGTCTTCTGCAGCCATTCGGCAGGAAGAAGCGACTGCAGCCGGGTCAGATCGCTTACACCCGGTAGTATTCCCGGTACCAGGCGACGAACCGGCCGATCCCCTCCTCGATGGAGGTGGACGGTTTGAAACCGACGTCGGCGGCGAGGTCGTCGACGTCCGCATAGGTGGCGGGAACGTCGCCTGCCTGCAGCGGCAGGAGATTTTTCTGCGCCTTCTTGCCTAAGGTGTCTTCCAGCACCTCGATGAAGCGGAGCAGTTCCACCGGCTGGTTGTTGCCGATGTTGTAGAGCTTGTAGGGGGCGTAGCTCGTCCCCGGGTCGGGACGCTCGCCGCTCCAGGCCGGGTTGCCGGCCGGCACCTTCTCCAAAACCCGCACCACCCCCTCGACGATGTCGTCCACGAAGGTGAAGTCGCGCCGCATCTTGCCGTAGTTGAAGACGTCGATCGGCTTTCCGTCCAGGATGGCCCGGGTAAACAGGAACAGCGCCATGTCCGGCCGCCCCCACGGCCCGTAAACCGTGAAGAAGCGCAAGCCCGTGACGGGGATGCCGTAGAGGCTCGCGTAGGTGTGGGCCATGAGCTCGTTGGCCTTCTTGGTGGCGGCGTACAGGGAAACCGGATGGTCCACGTTGTGGTGCACCGAAAAGGGCATGACGGTGTTGGCGCCGTACACCGAGCTGGAGGAGGCGAAGACCAGGTGCTTCACGCCTGTGTGGCGGCACCCCTCCAGCACGTTCAGAAAGCCGACCACGTTGGAGTCGATGTAGGCATGGGGGTTTTCCAGGGAATAGCGGACCCCGGCCTGGGCGGCCAGGTGCACGACGCAGTCGAAACGCTCGGCGGCGAAAAGTTCCTCCATCGCCTGGCGATCCTCCAGGGAGAGCCTCACGAAACGGAAAGACGCTTCGCCGCTCAGCAAAGCCAGGCGATCCCGCTTCAGGTTGACGTCGTAGTACGGGTTGAGGTTGTCAAGCCCCACCACCCGGCAACCCTCGGCCAAAAGCCGCTGCGCGAGACGACAGCCGATAAAGCCGGCGGCGCCGGTGATCAGAATCGTGCCCATGGTTATTTCCCGTTTCATGCGCTCCCCCGTACGCCCTCAGGCTCACCTGGCGGCCAGCGCCGTCTCGATGATCGCGCTCCACAGGTGGACCGGGTGGTGATGCTCCATGAAGTGCCGATGCCCGGCAGCCGCCACCGACTGGCGCAGTTGTTCGTCCCCCAGATAAAGATGCAGCTTGCGCTCCAGCTCTTCCTTGTCGGCGAAGGTGTCGTAGTGCGCCCCGGGCGTGAACCAGCGCGCCGTATCCTTGTTGTAGCTCTCCAAAAGCAGCGAACCGGCGGTAAAGGTTTCCAGCGCGCGTCCCTTGAGAAAGGGATAGTCGAAGGTGGTATGGTAGGCCGCCGACTCGGAGAAGTTTAACACAATCCTGGAACGTGCAATGCAGGTGCAATACTCCTCGTCGGAAAGGAGCTTGCCGCCGGCATACCCCCCCAGTTCCACGACCTCGATGCCGCGGGACTTGAGATAGTCGAGGGTTTCCCGGCGCACCGGCGAGTAAACGGGATGGGCCGTGCCGATGAAGCTCACGGCGATGTCCTTCTCCACCGGCGCCAGCAGCGCCGGATGAAAGCTGATGCCGGGGCTGCCGTAAATCTTTTCCGGCTGGGAAAGCAGCGATTGATAAAAATCGTAAAGCCCGTTGACCACCCCGATGGTGATGTTGGCCAGGTTTCTTTCCACGAAGTTGATCCGGTCCATCCAGACGTCGTGGCAGTCCAGCACCACGGCGATCCCCATGTTCCTGATCTCCGCCAGGGTTTCCGGCAAGAGCTCGAAATGGGTGTTGGTGACCAAAAGTTCCGGCTGCCGGGCCCGGCAATACTGCACCAGCCTGCGGTTGGCGGCGGCCTGCGAGGAAGAGCGGATCTCGTCCCTGAGGTAGAAGAAGAAGGTCTCCGCGAAGTCGAAGTAGCGCAGGCTGCCGGTGATCTTGTTGGTCTGCGCGTAGGGATCGTTGGGATCGGAGGTCGCCATCACCACCACGATCCTGGCCCTTCCGGTCCGGACCGGCACCTGGGGGAGCGGGCGGATCTTGCCCAGTGCCTCGAGCTTCGCCACCACCGGGGCGCGCGCCGCCTCCACGTTTCCCAGCGCGGTCTGCCGGCACAGCAAGAGCCGGTCGCAGAGCAGCGCGCCGGCCAGATCCCCCGCGGCAGCAAGCCTCGCCGACCACTGCGCCACCGCCTCGGGATCGAGCGCGCCGCCAGCCTCCTCGGCAAAGCGCCCCTCCAGGAAGGCGACCAACTCATGGTCGGCACCGGCGCGGCGGGCGTAGGCGTAAAGCTCCCGGCAGAGCGGGGCCAGCAGGGAACCCTCAATCGCGCGCAGACGCTCGACTTCCGGGGTGGAGCGTCCCGGTTCCAACGCCTCGGCGGCGCGGCAGAAGAGGGCATTCTCGAAAAAGACCCGGGAGAGCACCACCCTGCAGGCGGCCGTGACCGGGGGGGCCTTAAGCGCGCAAACCCGGGCGAGGGCGCCGGCCCGATCCCCCTGCAAGAGGCTGATCTCCGCCAGCAGGGTCGACGTCTCCCCGGTCCGGTCCGACGGCAGCACCTTTTTCAGGGTGGCCTCCGCTTCGGCAAGCCTGCCGGCAGCGATCCGGGCGCGTCCCTTCTTCAAGGCGGCGATAAGGGTAGGCGGCAAGGCCAGCGCATAACCGACACGGTCAGCCACCTTGTTGGCGATCTTCGCCAGACGCCTGAAGCTTTTTTTGTTCCGCATACCTCTCCCTCTCCGTCGTTGGCCGCACACAGGACAACCGTCCTGCCGGCTAGCAGCCGAGCGCCTCCAGCAGCCGCCGGTAACACGCCTCAAGCTCCGCGTCTTCCGCGCCCCGCGCCTCGATGGTCAGCCTGACGCCGCGCCTGCGCAGGAAAGCCGCCTTGTCCCTTACCAACGACAACTGGTCGCTGCCTGCGCCGATGGCATAATGATCGTCCACCAAGCCGTCGTTTTCGGAAAGATGGATCTCGCAGATCCGCTCCCCGCAACGCCCGAAAAGCTCCTCGACCGCCTCCTCATAGGAAAAGCCCATGAACTGCGCCGAGATCTTGAGATGTCCCAGGTCGAGCAGCAGGCCGACCTCGGGCATGCGCTCGAGCGCCTCGACCATCTCGACGGGGTTCATCAGGAACCCGCAGGCGGTGTTGCCGTTGTTCGGATAGAGGTTCTCCAGCACCAGCGGCACCGAAGGCCAGCGGGAACGGAACCAGCGGGCGTTGTCCTCGATGCCTTCCAGGGTGAAGACCCGCTCGGAGCTTTGGTGGAGCAGCCCCCCGCCGTCGGAGCTGAACTCGGTCCGGAAGCCGGCGTGCACCGAGTAGTAAGGGGCGCCCAGGAGCTGAACGAAGCGCATGGACTCGGCCACGAAGCCGCGGGTCGCTTCCCCGGTGTCGGCGAAGTTGAGCACGAAATTTTCGCGAGGCGGCGGGAAGTAGCTGTGCACCAGGAACCGGCAGTCGACCGTGCGCAACCAGGCCAGCAGCCGCTCCGACAGCTGCGGATCGTGACGGCAGCCGCCGGAGAGCTCGATGCGCCGGGTGATGGGAGCCAGACGGCGCACCGCCTCCAGCACGTCGCCGGTGGCAATCGAGGCGCTGGAAAGGTAGAGAAGCTCGGTGGCGAGAGCGCCGTGCCGCGCCATCGGCACCTACCTGGACCGGGGGCAGTGTCGATCGACGAACTGGCCCAGCATCTCGAGCACGTACTCCATGTCCTCGATCCCCACGTCCTGGTGCACGCCGATGTGGATGCCGTGGTGTCCCATGTACTCGGCATTGGGGAACTCCCCCAGCTTGTAGCCGAGATAGGCGAAGCCCGGGCACTGGGTCGGCATGGAAACGAACAGGGTGCGGGTCTCGATGCCGTTTTGCTCGAGGTGCTGGGTGAGCTCCGCGCGGCTGAAGGGGGCGCACTCGTTGACGATGATGGGGATGGCGTGGGGCCCGATCTGCTCGTGCGGCTCTTCCTTGATGGTGGAAAGCCAGGGGGAGAAGCGGTCGAAGCGCTCCAGCACGTGGATCAGGTTGTCGTGACGCTTTTTGAGGATCTGCTCGTACACCTCCATGGCACCGATGCCGATGGCGGCCTCCAACTCGTTCATCTTGCAGGAGTAGCCGATCCGGTCGAAGGTGAAGCGGACGTCCTCCCCTCCCTCGCCGCGGAAGCGCTTGGCGCAGTAGTCGGCACCCTGGTTGAGGATGCAGTGCTTGCAGTTGCAGTTGCGGCCGTGGGAGCGCAGCGAACGGAGTATCTCGCCGTACTCCTCGCGGTTGGTGGTGACGATCCCCCCCTCGCCGGTGGTGATGATGTGGGCGACATAGGTGCTGAAGGCGGCGAGGTCGCCCAGGCTGCCCGCCGGCTTTCCCTTGTAGATGGCGCCGTGGGCCTCCGCGGCGTCCTCCACCACCAGCAGCCCGTGCTTCTTGGCGATGGCGTTGATGGCGTCCATCTCGGCGGGTTTGCCCATCAGGTGCACCGGCATGATGGCCCGAGTCCTGGGGGTGATGGCGGCCTCGATCTTCGAGGGATCGATGTTGAGCGTCTCGCGCTCGATGTCCACGAAGACCGGGGTGAAGCCTGCGTGCAGCACGGCGTTGCCGGTGGCGACGAAGGAAAGGGCGGGGACGATCACCTCGTCGCCGCGCCGGGCGCCGAAGTCGTGCAGGACGGCCAGGGCGATGATGTCGGCGTCGGTGCCGGTGCTCACCGCCACCGCCTCGCTCACCCCCAAAAGGGAGGCGAAACGGTCCTCGAATTCGCGCACCAGCTTGCCGCAGGAGATGCGCTTGCTGTCGAGCGACTCCGCGATCAGCCGCTTGGCGGTGTCGGTGATGGTGATGGTGCCGAAGGGGATGGTTCTTTTCTGCATGCTAATCTCCCAGAAGTTTACGTTTCAGCCTGGTGGCGCTCATCTGCTCCAGGTGGTTCCTCACGCCGGCGCCGAACCTCTCCTCCACCAGCTCCAGGTAACGGGGGTTGGCGAAGTAGCGGTGGAACGCCTCGTCCCGGTAGGCGAGCACCCGGGCCGCCGACAGGGTGCGGGTCGGCAGCGGCAGCAGCTCGTAGCCGTGCTGGGAGAAGCCGTGCCAGCCGGCGGGGAGTTCCCACCCCGCCTCGACCGCCAGCCGGTAGAGCTGGGAGCCGGGATAGGCCATGGCGCAGTAGAAGTTGACGAATTCGCAGTTGAGATCGGTGGCGAGCCGCAGGGTCTCCTCCATGGTCTCGGCGGTGTCGTCGGGAAGCCCGAAGATGAAGTTGCCGATCACCCGGATACCGGCGTCCTGGATGCTGCGCACTACGGCGGCGATGTCCCGCGCCTGCATGTGCTTCTCCGCCCCGTCGCGCACCTCGGCGTTGGCCGACTCGATACCGAGCGCCAGCCAGTTGATGCCGGCCCGCTTCATCCTGGGCAGGTGCTCAGGCCGCACCGTGTCGACCCGGGCGTAGGCCCAGATGTTGAGGTCGAGCCCGCGGGCGATGATGCCGTCGACGATGGCGAGGTAGTGCTCTTCCTTGAGGACGAAGAGTTCGTCCACGATCTTCAGGTTCTTCACCCCGTAGCGTTCGGCCAGCAGGGCGATCTCCTCCACTACCCGCTCAGGGGAGCGGTAGCGGATCCCCGGCTTGCCGAAGGGGGCGTTGATGCAGCAGAACACGCAGTTGAAGGGGCAGCCAAGGCTGGTGTAGATGGCCCCGTAGGGGGTGCGGTGCTCCAGGTCGTCGAAGCAGTGCCAGTTGTGCGCCCGGTAGAGCTCCATCGGCAACAGGTCCCAGGCGGCGATGGGGAGGTAGCTGTCGAGGTCGGTGATCAGCGGCGCCCGGGGGGTGGAGAGCAGGCGCTCGCCGTCGCGGTACCACAGTCCCGGCACCCGCGCGAAGTCGGGGGCGGGCGCCGCCAGTTCCTCGAGTAGTGCCAGCAGGGAGTCGGGCCCCTCCCCCTCGACGACGAAGTCCACCGGCTCCTCGCGCAGGGTGCGCTCGGGAAGTGCGGAGGGGTGCAACCCGCCGATGGCGACCCGTCCGGCTCCTGCCGCGCCGAGCGCCCGGCAGATGGCCCCGGCGACGGTCATGTTCTGGGTGGAGGCGGAGGGCTGGGAACCGTAGACGATCACGCAGGAAAGCAGCGGCTCAAGCGCCGCCGCCCGGCTGGCGGTCTCCGCCGGCGCGATGTTTTCCGCGTTGGCGTCGACGATCGCCACCCGCTTTCCCTGCTGGCGCAGGTAGGCGGCCAGCACGGCCACCCAGAAGGGGGGCTCCACCGCCGCGATTTCGCTGCCGAGCCCCTGGTACACCTGGCGCCGGTCGCCCGGATTGATCAGAACGACGTCGACGGCCGTGCTCATGCCGGCCTCAAGCGGTCAGCCAGCGCAAGCAGCGCCGCCTCGTCCGCGCCGTTCACCGCGTGCAGGTGATCCCTGGTTCCCAGTTCGAAGACGTAGCGGTCGTTGAAGCCGACCGGGTGGAGCCGGCAGGCGAGCTCCCGCTCGCGCAGCACCTTGCCCACCAGGCCGTCCAGGCCGCCGTTGTTGATGAACCCCTCTTCCATGGTGATGACGTGGCGGTAGGGGGCGAGCCGGGTGGCGAGGGCGGCCTCGTCGCAGGGCTTGAGGGCGAACAGGTCGATCACCCCCATCCCCGGGCGCTGCCGCGCGGCGTTAAGGGCGCGGTGGGTCATGAAGCCGGTGGCTACCACGCAGACCTCCTCTCCGGCAACGAGCTCGGCGAAGCCCCGCTGCGGGTCGACCGCCGAGGGGTCCGGATACAGCTGGGGAAGGACCTTGCCGTCGAAGCGGATGTACTTGGGGCCCGGGGTCTGACGGGTATGATCCACCAGGCGCGCGGCGGTCACCGCGTCGGCGGGGCAATAGACCGAGACGTTGGGGAGCAGCCGCATGATGGCCAGATCCTCGAGGCAGTGGTGGGTGGGACCGGAGACCTGGTAGCTCACCCCGCCCCCCAGCCCGATCATGGTGACGTTCACCGGCCGGATCTGCGAGGAGATGGCCAGGTTCACCCGCACCTGCTCGAAGGCCCGCATGGTGATGAAAGGGGCGATGGCGTAGGTGTAGACGGTGAAGCCCTCCAGGGCAAGCCCCGTGGCCACGTTGATCAGGTTCTGCTCGGCGATGCCGACGTTGACGAAACGCTCGGGGAACCGGGCGCGCAGCCCGTCCAGGGCCGGCGCACCCAGGTCGGCGGCCAGGAAGAAGATCGAGTCGTCGCTCTCCATCCGCTCGCAGAGCGTGCCGATGAAGGCGTCCCGCATGGTGGTCGGCTTCATCGCACACCTCCTGTGGCCCGCGTGATTTCCTCCGGCGTGAGGGTGCGGATGTGGCAAAGCGGATCCTCTTCCAGCTCGGGCACCCCCTTCCCCTTCACCGTGTCGGCGACCAGCACCGTCGGGCGGCCGGCGCCGCCTCCCTTGCAGGCCGACAGCGCCTCGCCCAGCGCCGCGACGTCGTGCCCGTCCACCCTTTTGGCCTCCCAGCCGAAGGCCTCGAAACGGCGGTCGAACGGCTCCACCGTCATGACGTTCTCGCAGCGGTCCAGCATGCAGAGCCGGTTGTTGTCGATGATCACGGTCAGGTTGTCCAGGCGGTGGTGGGCGGCGAACATCACCCCTTCCCACATCGACCCCTCGCAGAATTCCCCGTCGCCGGCCACCACGAAGACGTGGCTGGCAATCCCCTTGCGCTTGAGCGCCAGGGCCATGCCGCAGGCCACGCCGACGCCGTGCCCCAGCGAGCCGTTGATGGTCTCGTAGCCGGGGATGACGGTGTCGGGGATCCCTCCCAGGAAGGAGCCCTCTTGGCAGATGCGCTCCAGTTCCTCTGCCGGGAAATAGCCCCGGTCGGCCAGGATGGGAAACAGGCAGATGGAGCCGTGCCCCTTGCTGGCGATAAGCCGGTCGCGCCCCTCCCAGCGGGGGTTGGCCCCCTCGTGGGCCAGGATGCCGCCGTAGTAGAGGGTGGTGAAGATCTCGACGGCCGAAAGCGAAGAGGCCACCCGGGTCTCGGGGGCCAGCCGGTGCAGCCTCAGCGTTTCCAACCATACCCAGTGCGCCTTGGCGGACAGCGCCTCCAAACTCAGGGTCATTTACTCCCTCCCTCGACTTCGTGCAGCTCGCGGAAACCTTCCAGCACCCGGCCGCTGCGGTCGTGCTCCTGCCGGGAGTAGTCCTCCTCGTGCTGGAAATAGATGATCTGGCTGCCGGTGTGGTCGATGCGGAAAGGAACGTGGATCTGTCCCTTAAGCGCATCGCGCACCCGCTGTTGACGTTCGGGGGGGACGAAGAGCAGCAGGAAACCGCCGCCGCCGGCGCCGGTGATCTTCCCTCCCAGCGCCCCCGCCGCCAGGGCCGCGTCGTACATCTCGTCCACCTGGACGTTGCTCACCCGGGCGCTCAGCGAGCGCTTGGCCTGCCACGCCTCGTGCAGCAGGTTGCCGAACTCGTGCAGGCAGCCATCCCCCTTGCCCAGGACGCTGAGCGCCTCGGACACCAGGTCCTTCATGATGCGCAGCTGGCGCCGCTTCTCCTCGATCTTCGGGACGTAGCTGTCGGCCACGTCGGCCGCGGTCCGCTTGATGCCGGTGTAGAAGAGCATCAGGTGGTCGTTGAAGTGATGCATCGCCTCGGCGCTCATGATCACCGGCCGCACCGAGACGTCGCCGCTTTGGCTGAAATGGACGTGGTTGAAACCGCCGTAGGCGGCCAGGGTCTGGTCCTGGGAGCCGACCGTCTCCTTGATCATGTTCTGCTCGACGTGCAGGCTTTCGGTGACCAGCTGGTGCTTGCTGGGCATCACCCCCTTGAGGGCGTAGAGCGCGTTCAAGAGCCCGACCGTGAAGGCGGAACTGGAGCCCATGCCGCTGCGGGCGGGGAGGTCGCCGTCGTGGTGGATCTCCACCCCCCGCTCCAGGCCCAGAAACCTCAGGGTCTCGCGGATGGAGGCATGCTTGATGTCCTCGATATTGGAGACGTTTTCGATCTTCGAGTAGACGAACCGGCTACGGTGCTCGAAGAAAGGGGGAAGGTAGCGGCAGGTGATGTAGCAGTACTTGTCGATGGCGGTGGCCAAAACGGCCCCCCCGTGCTTGAGGTACCAGCCGGGGTAATCGGTGCCGCCGCCGAAGAAGGAGATGCGGTAGGGAGTTCTGCTTATGATCATGGGACGTCTGGGCTCCTCGGCTGAAAGAATGTCTGCGCCCGCCGGTACTCCTCGGGAACGCCTATGTCGATGAAGGCCCCGTGGCAGCGATGGCCGTGGAGCCCCCTTTCCAGCAGCGTCGGGAAGATCTCCCGTTCCAGGGAAACCGTGCGCTCCCCGCCGATCTCCTCAAGCAGGGCCGTGGGCAGCAGGTAGATCCCCGCGTTGATCCAGCCGGGCCCCTGCCGGTCTCCCTTTTCCACGAACTCGACCACGCGCGACGCCCCGTCGGTCACCACGGCGCCGAAGCGGGCGACGTCCGGCACCCGGTTGAGTACCATGCCGGCGCAGGCGCCGCTGGCGGCAAAGCCCCGGGCGAAATCGGCCAGATCGCACTGGCAGTAGGAATCGCCGTTGAGCACCAAAAGCGTCTCCCCGGAAAAAAGGGGGGCCGCCTTGCCCAGGGCGCCGCCGGTGCCAAGCGGCGTCTCCTCGACCGAATGGACCAGGCGCATCCCCCGGTAGCCGCTCCCCAGCTCGTCCAGGACGTTCGCCGCCAGGTAGCCCGTGCAGAGCACCACCCGCTCGATGCCGGCGTCGGCCAGCTGGTCGAGGAGATAGGTGAGGAAGGGGCGGCCGGCGACCGGAGCCATCACCTTGGGGCGGTCGTTCACCACCGAGCGCAGCCTGGTCCCCAGGCCTCCCGACAGTATCGCCGCGCAGCGCTCCATCAGATGTTGCGGCCGGGCATGCGGCCCAGCAGGCGGAAGCCCTTGATCAGTTCCTGGATGCCGTCTTCCAGCGTGCGTTTCGCCTCGAAGCCCGCCTCGCGCAGGCGCTGGTTGCTGACGACGTAGTTCCGCTTGTCGGGGTCGCTGCCGACCTCGGAGAAGTGCACGTAGAACTTGGGGATGAACCGTTTGATGGTGAGGGCCAGCTCCTCCTTGGAGAGGTTGGCCTGGTCGAGCCCGACGTTGAAGGGGCGGCCGATCATGCCGGCGGGGTTTTTCAGGCAATGGATGAAGCAGTCGGCGACGTCGCGGATGTGCACGTAGTTGCGCTTGAAGTCCTTTTCGAAGATGACCAGGTAGCCGTCGAAGAAGGCGGCATAGGTGAAGTGGTTCACCAGAAGGTCGAGACGGGGACGGGGCGACATGCCGAAGACGGTGGCCAGCCTGAGCGTGATGGAGTTTTCCGCGGCAAGCACGATTTCCTCCGCCTCCACCTTGCTCCTGCCGTAGAGCGAGATCGGGTCGAGGGAGGATTCCTCGGTGCAGAAGACGTCGCCGGTCTTGGTGCCGTAGCCGCTGTTGGTGGTCGGGTAGACGATCAGCTGCTCTTTGCTGCGCAGCTTGCACAAAAGCGAGATGGCGTCGCGGTTGGTCGAGGTCGCCTGGTAGGGATCGAGGTCGCAGGCGGGGGCCCCGACGATGGCAGCCAGCGGGATGATGGCGTGGACGTCTTTCACCAGCGGCCTCACTACCGACTCGTCGCGGGCGTCTCCCCGGATGAAGTCGAAGTCCGGGTTGGCGCAGAGGTGGTTCAGGTTCTGCTCCCCGTAGATCAGGGAATCGAGGGCGGTGACGCGATAACCGGCGTCCAGCAGGTGCTCGCACAGGATCGAGCCGAGATAGCCGGCTCCGCCGGTGACCAGTATGTTCTGTTTCATCAGGTTCCTCCTAGTTCAGGGCTACCCTTGGTAGCATTACTCGCCGGGAATGTCAATTGCTGTTGATGAAGGTTTTCTTCCGCCGTCAGCGCGCACCCGAGACGATGGCGCCGACCCGTCCGCAGATGGTGGCGATCTCTTGTTCGCCGACGGCGGTGCCGGTCGGGAAGGAGATCACCCGGCCGGCGACCCGCTCGGTGTGCGGCAGCAGGAGGTGGTAGTGGGGGAAGTAGGAGCGGTACGGCTCCATGCGGTGGCACCCGGGGTAGAAGTAGCGCCGCACCATCACGTTCTCGGCCTGCAAAAGCTCGACCAGCCGGTCCCGGCTCACCCCGGCGGCTTCCTCATCGACCTCGTAGACCACGTACTGGTAGTTGCACTGCTCCGACTCGTCGTAGCGCACCGGGTGCAACCCCGGGAGCCCCGCCAGGCCGGCCAGGTAGCTTTGGTAGTTCCTCCTGTTCACCTCCACCACCCGGTCGAGCGTCTCCAGCGAGGTGAGCCCCATGGCGGCGCAGATCTCGGTCATCTTGCCGTTGGTGCCGATGTAGACGACGTTGTCGTAGCCGGCGAAGCCGAAGTTCTTCATCAGCCGGATCTTGGCGGCCAGTTCGTCGTCGTTGGTCGCCACCGCCCCGCCCTCGAAGGTGTTGAAGAACTTGGTGGCGTGGAAGCTGAAGACCTCGGCCTGGCCGAAGTTGCCGATCATGCGGCCGCGGTGGGAACAGCCGAAGGCGTGGGCCGCGTCGAACATCAGCTTGAGGTTGTGGCGGGCGGCGACGTCCTGCAGGGCTTCCACCGCGCAGGGACGTCCCCAAAGGTGCACCCCGACGATGCCGCTGGTGCGGGGGGTGATCATGCGCTCCACCGAGGCCGGATCGAGGGTGTGGGTTACGGGATCGACGTCGGCGAACACGGGGGTGATCCCCTGCCATTGCAGGGCATGGGCGGTGGCGACGAAGGTGAAGGACGGGACGATGACCTCGTCTTTGAGCCCCAGCGCCCGGCTGGTGATCTCCAGGGCCACGGTGGCGTTGCAAAGCGCGATGCAGTGCCGGACGCCGACGGCCTCGGCCAGCTTCTGCTCCAGTTCCTGAACGAAGGGGCCGTTGTTGGTCAGCCAGTTGCGGTCCAGCAGTTGGCCGATCCTCGCCAGCAGGCGGTCCCGCTCCCCCAGGTTGGGGCGTCCGACGTGCAGTTTTTCCGTGAAGAGCGGGCTCTTGGCCACGACCTCAAGTTCAGCTTGCGCTGTGTCATTCCCCATGTCCTGACTCTCCTTTGATGCGTGCGGGAACTCCGTAGGCCACGACTCCGGCAGGGACGTCCCGAACCACGACCGAGCCGGCGCCGATCAGGGCCCCGGCACCGATGGTGACGTGATCCATGACCGTGCTGCCGATGCCGATCCACGCCGCCTTGCCGACGATCACCCCGCCGCCCAGCGTCGTGCCGGGGCAGAGATGGACGCCGTCGCCGATCCGGCAGTCGTGGTCCACGCTGGCCCTGGTGTTGACGATGACGTTGGCGCCGATCCGGCTGCCGGGATTGACCACCGCCCCGGCGGCGACCACGGTCCCCTCGCCCAAAACGGCATCGGCGGCCACCACCGCGGCGGGATGCACCGCGCAGGCCAGGGCGAAACCCTCCCGCAGGGCCAGCTCCGCCAGTTTCAGCCGGGCCTGGCAGTTGCCAAAGCCGAACAGCAGATGGGACACCCCCTCCGCCCGCAGACGCACGAGGGCCTCCGCACCGCCGAAGACCGGCAGCCCCAGGAAGTCACGGCAACGCGGATCGACGTCGTCCAGGAACCCCCGCAGCCGGAAACGCCCCTCCAGCCCGACGATGTCGGCCACCACCCGCGCATGGCCCGAAGCCCCCCAAATAACCAGATCGCCGCCCCGCATCGCTCCCTCCTCACCCCTTATTTCTGCCGCTGGTTCCGCTCCAGGTAATGCCTGAGCATCGGCTCCGGGAAGCGCGCCACCCGCGCCCCCAGGTACTTGAGCTTGCGCAGGCGGTTCCAGTCCCCCGGTTCCTGGTAGCGATAGGCCTCCAGGTCCCAGGGGATGGCGGCGAACCAGCGGTGGTAGAAGATCGAGGAGGTCGTCACCTGCCCGCCGGCATACTCCTGCGCCTTTTTCAGTTTCCAGCTCCCGTTCCTGCGCTCGTACCAGAAGGGGTGCCAGACCAGGTCGGCCCGCTCCCGCTGCATGAAGGCGACCAGCTTCTCGATCCGGTCGGGTACGAACTCGTCGTCGTCGTCAAGGTGGGTGATGAAGTCCCCCTGCGCCAGGGCGAGCGCGTGGTTGATCGGCACGGTGCCGGCCACGCACCAGCGGTGCAGCGGGTTCTCCGGGTAGACGCCCCGCTCGGGCAGGTTGAGGAACCGGAGCCTGGGGTCCTTGACGGCGGCGACCCGCTCCGCGGTGTCGTCGGTACAGCAGTCGCCGACCACGATCAGCTCGATGTTGCGGTAGGTCTGGTTGAGGACGGACTTGATGGAACGCTCCACCAGCAGCTCACCGCGGTTGTAGGTGGCTATGCAGACGGTGACCAGCGGCTCCTTTTTGCGGTAGACGCCGGCATACTCCTCGCCGTTTCGGTCGCCGTAGAACCGGTCGTAGAGGTCCTTGGGGACGTCGAGCCTTCCCTTGAGGGTGTCAAGCTCCTCGTACAGCCGGTCGATCAGCTTGGGGCTTTTGAAAAAAATGCTGAGACTTCTGCGCCAACCCTTCATGAGTTTACCGTCCCTCCCGTAGTGCGATGTCCGTTTCGGCGCCATGCAAGGCCAGGCTCTCGCACAGCACCTGGAACACCTCGTGGGCCTCAAGCTCTTCCAGGCAATCGATCCTCTCGCCGCCGCTGCGGCTGCAGGTCACCTTGTTGCAGGGAACGCAGTCCCAGCTCTTCTGCACCACCGCAACATTGCCCGAGCGCTGCACGCCGCGGTTGGCGGCGAAAGGGGAGAGCTGCGGCGAGCCGTTGGGCCAGGGCGCCCAGAAACAGGTGCGGGTGGGGCCGAGGATGGCGACCACCTCGGTCCCCACGGCGGCTGCCAGGTGGCTCACCACGGTGTCGATGCCGACGTAGGCGGCCGCCCCCTCGATGGCGGCGGCCAGCCGGCTGAGCGAGACCTTTTCCAGCCGACGGCACCCCTTGGGGGCCAGCGCCAGGATCTCCTCCAGGAAGGCGGCGTCCTCGGGCGCGCCGGTCACGGTGAAAAGCGGCCGGCAACCGGTCTCGCGCAGGATCAAGGCGGCAAGCTCCCCCCAGCGCCGGGCCGGCCAGTACTTGTAACGCCCCCGGCTGTAGGGATGCAGCACCACGTAGCTTCCTGGCGGCAGCCGCTCGCGCACGAAGGCGCGGTCCGCGTCGTCGAACCCCATGGTCACCGCCGGGACGGGAGCGATCCCCAGCGGTTCCAAAAGGGCGAGCATCTGCCGGACCGCGTGGCGGCTGTCGTCGTAAGGACAGCGGTAATCCAAGAGCAGACGCTCCCACCAGCGTCCCCAGTCGAAGGCGGCGGCTCTGCGGCCGCAGACGGCGGCGGCGATGACGGTCCGGTCCGAGCCGCCGCAGCCCAGGGCCCAGTCGAACTTCTTCGCCAGACGGAGCAGATGCCGCGGGTCCTTGGCCCCGCGCGGGATGGTGTGCACCCGGTCGACGCAGGGATTCTTCGCCAGCACCGCCTCTGTCCCCTCGAAAACCAGGTACTCCACCCGGGCCTCCGGCAGTGCCCGCTTGATGGAGAGCGCCAGCGGCGTGGTGACCAAAACGTCGCCTATGTAGCGCAGGGCGACGATCAGGAAGGAGGGAGCCTTCCCCTTTATCTGCAGCGAACCGGAAATGGTAGACCTCCGCATCTGTTACTGTTGCCCCTCGAACCGCTCCCGGCTGAAGATGAGCTCGGACGCCCGCCAGCTGGCATGGGTGTCGTCGGGGTAGAAGACGTCCTTCTCCCCCGCCTCCACGGACGCGCGCAGGATCGCCTTGGTGTCGATCAGCCGGTAGCGCCGCGGCAGCGGCCGCAGTTCCTCGAAGAAGCCGCTCTCCGGGAAGCGCTTTTTCGACAGCCACTTGCAGTACAGAGTGTACTTGTCCACGTACGGCATGAAGACCAGCCGGATCCCGCGGGCGGCCAAGAGGTCGGCCAGCCGGTTCAGGTTGTCGTTGAGCTTCGCCACCTCGGCGCCGCTCAACTCCGGCTGGTATCGCAGGTACAAAAGCCGATTTCCCTCGCCCACCGAAAAGAGGGGCCTGGAAAGCCGCCCCAGGTACACCCCGCCATACAGGCCATGGTCGGAGAAGCGGTAGGAAAGCCGGTTCAGCAAGAACTTGAAGTTGCCGCTGTTGATGAACGGCACCTTCGGGGGCCCGGCCTGTGGGTAGGGCGACAGGCGGCTCACCGCCTCCATCCCCAGGCTGCGGCCGAAATCGACCCCGGCGACGAGGTCCTTCACTCCCTTCTCCGACGATTCCAGAAGGAGGTAGCGCGGGCGCGCACGGTCGAGGAAGCCGTTTTTGGCCAAAACCGAGACGGTGGTGATCAGGTCGAGGTCCCGGTAGTGGCGCAGGTTCAGGACGCTCAGGCCGTTGAACGAGGCGATGTAATCCTGGTAGTAGCGGTTTTTGCCTCCCGCCCCGCCGTTGGAGAAGGAGTCGCCGATGGTGACCAGGTCCACCGGCTCCCCCCGGTACTGGTCGAGGTCGACGTGCGTCCGCGGCAGCGTCACCTGGTTGCGCCGGGGGAGCTTCGCCTCCGGCAGGTAGCCCATGCGCGCCAGGTCGCCGCCGTCGTAGCGGGCGTCGGTCAGGATGTCCCGGGTCAGCCCCTGCCAGATGCCGAGGTTCAGCGCCACGAAGGCGGCGAGCAGACCGCCGCAAAAGAGCACCTTGTTTTTGTAGGCGTGGCTCTTCATGGTCAGAACTGGAAGTACAGGAATTCGCTCACCTTGCCCATGTCGAGCAGGGACCAGAGGAGCAGGCAGACAAGCCCCGCGGACCAGCGCCAGTTCGGCCGGAAGCGGTCGACGAGCTGCAGCGAGTTTTCCGCGCTCACCACGAGCATAAGGGCCAGCAGCACCAGGATGTAGGTGCTGTCGCTACCGTTGATTCCCGCCAGCCACGGCCCGAAGTGGACCCCGCTCCCCTTGAGCCAGGCGAACTTCTCCAGGGAACGGTGCAGCATCACGCCGTGCAGCCCGCAGAGCGAGGCGAACATGTCGAGAGCCCGGCCGAGGCTGCCGGCCCGGAAAAAGACGAAGGAGAGGTTGACGAACTGGAAGGTCAAAAGCCACCCCAGCCACCCCGGCATGCGGAGCTTTTTCCTGCGCCACAGGTGGTTCACCGCCAAGGCTCCCCCGTGCACCCCTCCCCAGATGATGAAGGTCCAGCCGGCCCCGTGCCAGAAACCGGAGATCAGCATGGAGAGGAATACGGCGCCAAGCGAGGCTGCGAAGGTGATCCGGCCGAAGGAGCGGAGGAGCGGCGCGTAGAGATAGGTAGTGATGAACTCGGTGAGGCTTATGTGCCAGCGCTTCCAGAAATCGATGACGTTTTTCGCCTTGTAGGGGCTGTTGAAGTTCACCGGCAGTTGGACGTTGAAAAGCCAGCCGACCCCGACGGCCATGTCGCTGTAGCCGGAGAAATCGAAGTAGAGCTGGAAGGTGTAGCTTAAGGTGGCAAGCCAGGCCTCGATCAGGTTCAAGGGGTGGTCCGCGCCGAAACCGGCGTTCGCCCAGACGGCGAAGCGGTCGGCGATCACCACCTTCTTGCAGAGCCCCAGCGCGAACAGCGCCAGACCCAGGTAGAGGTTCTTCCAGTTCACCGTCTTGTTCCTGAGCCGGTCGAACTGCGGCATCATCTCCTTGTGATGCAGGATCGGCCCGGCCAAAAGGTGCGGGAAAAAGGTGACGAAAAGTGCGTAGTTCAACAGGTTGCGCTCCTCCACCAGCCCCTCGTAGGCGTCCACCAGGAAGGCGATCTGGGTGATGGTGAAGAAGCTGATCCCCAGGGGAAGCACGACGTGCAAAAGCGGCAGGCGGCTCCCCAAGAGGGCATTGGCGTTACCGATGAAGAAATCCAGGTACTTGAAGTAGCAAAGCAGCAGGACGTTGGCGGCAACGGCGCAGAGGAAAAGCCCGCGCCGGGGTACGCGCGCCGCGCCCTGCGGGTCGGCGAGGGTGCTCCCCACCGTGTAGTTGAAGAGGATCGACACCAGGATGAGCGGCAGGTAACGCGGGTTCCACCAACTGTAGAAAAACAGCGAGGCGCAGAGAAGCCAGGCCTTGGCCGCCACCACCAGCCGGCGGCGCAGCAGGAGAAAATAGAGCCCCAGGGTGACCGGCAGGAAGGCGAAGATGAATTCCAGCGAGTTGAAGAGCATCGTTTGCTAGCAGACCCGCTTGCGATCGATCAGGTCGGCCAGGTGCCCGACGTTTTTGAGCGAGGAGATCTCGCCCAGCGCGATGCGGATCTTGAAGGCCATCTCCACCGCCGCCACCAGGTTCATATGGGTAAGCGAATCCCAGCCGTCGACGTCGTTGGCGGTCGTGTCGCGGTTGAGCTCGATGCTGTCGTCGTCGAACACCTGCCGGAAGATGGCGGTGAGTTGCTCCCAGGTCGACATGTTGCTTCTCCTTCCTTGGTATAGGCCCGCGTCCCCTAGCAGGACGGCAAAGCGGCGGGATCGATCAGCCAGGAGGCGAACCGCTCCCGATGCTGACGGATGTACGGGGGGAGTTCCTCCTCCGGCACCAGTTCGGTGCTGCCGTCTTTGAGCTCCCGGGCGATGGTCTCCAGGGCCGCCGAGTCGAGGATGTCCTTGATCCCTTCCGGGGTATTGAGCTCCTGGTGGGCGGTGGCGGCGACCTTGGCCAGGATGCGGTCGGTGTCTCCCATGAAGGAGAAGTGCCAGCCGCCGTCCTTGATCACCTTGTAGCCGCTGTGACGGACCTCCTCGGCCAGGTGGAAGTCCCGGTAGAAGAGGGCCTTGGTGCCGTACCACCATTCCATGGCGCGCACCCGGCGGTTGAGGAAGTACCAGCAGGGGTACTGCTCCAGCCGGTAGATGAACGGGTGGATCTTGCGCATCCGGTGCCGCAACCACTTGGCCTTGAAAAGCAGGTGCGCCGGGGCCGAGTTGAGGGCGCGGTGCGCCAGGGAACCGAACAGGCTCTCGTCGTAGCGCAGTTCGCCGATCAAACGCCGCAGCGTCTCGACCTTGGGGATCTCGTCCAGGTCCGAAACCAGGATGACGTCGTCCGGTCGGCACTCCTTGAGCCCGCGGCCGATGGCGTTCCTCTGGAAGCGGTCCCGCACCCAGTGATCCCTGCGGGTATCCCCCGCCGGCATGTCCTCGACGACCACATGGATGATCTTGTCGGCAAAGGCAGCGAAACGCTCCCGGTTCTCGGCGAAGTGCAGCGGCTTGGGCTTGCCCGGAAAAGTCCGGGTGGCCTCCACCAGCACGAACTTGTCGACGACGGGGTCCAACTCGTGCAGGCGGACCTCCAACAGCTCAAGCTCGTTGAAAAAAGGGAAACAATCGTAAACCACGGTTACCTCATCGTAAATCGTTTTTTCCGGCCGAAAAACATAGCACCGCCGCCAGACGGCCGTCAAGGGGTTTGCCCGGGCTCAGAAATGGCGCAGCCTGCCGTCCAGCCATTTTTCCATCAGGGTGTGGCCGAAGCGGAGCTTTTCGCTCGTGCGCCAAAAGAGGTTCGTCAGGTTCCGCACCCGCCGCTCGCAGGTGCGCCGCCACCAATTAAGCCGCCATTTCCTGCGGAAGTAGGCGCGGTTTTCCGCCTCGTAGGGCCGCACCCCCTTCTTTTGCCTGAGCGCGTTCTGGGTGACCGAGCCGAAGTGGTGCAAAAACGAGCGCCCGGTGGTGCCGAGGCGGAAACCGGCCAGGACGGCCCTGCGGAAAAAGTCGGTGTCCTCGAACTGGCCGATGCGGAAGTTCTCGTCGAAGCCGCCGATCCGCTCGAACACCCGGCGGTGCACCATGAAGCAGATGCCGTTGGCGACCCCCATGCGGCGCACCTCCCCCATCCGGGCCACGAAGTCGCGGGCGTAGGGGACGATCTCGTAGTTGTACTCACCCTCGCGGATCGCCGGCGTGACCACGTCCACCCGGTGCTCGTCGGCGAAGCTCAGCATCCCCTCCAGCCAGCCGGGGGAAACGACGACGTCGTTGTTGAGGATCACCACCCATTCGCTGTCGCAATGGCGCACCCCCTGGTTCCAGGCGCCGGCGCAGCCGAGATTTTCCTGGTTGCTCAGCACCTCGACCCCCTGGACCGTTGCCAGGTAATCTGCGGTGCCGTCGGTGGAGTGGTTGTCGATCAAGAGGATCTCGGCGCCGGCGGCGCCGTGGGCCTCAAGGCTCTCCAGGCAGATGCGGGTGTAGTGCAGCTGGTTGTAGAGCGGGATGACGATGGTGACCTTGCCGGCGGCGCTCACGACAGCAGCTCCCTGGCGGCAGCGACGATCTCCTCTGCGCGCAGTTCGGCAATGGAAAAGTCGTTTTTGTCCGGCCGCTCCTCCCTGACCACCGAGCTCGATTTCAAGATCCGGCAGCGGGGTCCGGGGTAGACGCAGTTGGCAGGGGTCGCACCGTAGAGGGTGACGGAAGGGACGTTGCAGGCCCACGCCATGTGGGTGGGCCCGGTGTCCCCGCCGATAACCAGGTCGGCCGCGGCCACCGCCCCCTTCAACTGGTTCAGGTTCAGGCGCGGCAAGACCGTCACCCGGTCGCACCGCTCGGCCAAAAACTGCGCCACCTGCCGTTCGTTCTCCGAACCGTGGCAGACCAGGAAATGCGCGTCCAGTTGCCGGGCGACCTGCAGATACTTCTCTTTGGGGTAGTTCTTATAGCCCGCGCTGCTGCCCGGCACCAAAAGGACGTTTTTTCCCGACCGGCTAAAGAAACGAGCGACGAATTCTCGATCCTCGGCGGCGCAGAAGAGGTAGCACTCCTTTTCGACAAGTTCTTGTTCTGCGAAGCCAAAACCAAGCGCCGCGGCGGCCAACTCGGCAAAACGACGCGCTGCAGGCCACTCCCGTGCCACCTTCCAGGTCTGCCCATAAAGCAGCGTCGCCAGCGGTTCTTTGATAAGCGAGCGGTGGAAACCGACCCGGCGGTTGGAGACCAGCGAGGCAGTCAGTGCCGATTTCAGCATGCCGTGCAGGTCGATGGCCAGGTCGAATCTTCCCTGTTCCCGCAGCAAGCGGTATTCGCGCCGGACCCCCTCCAAGGAGAACTCGCGCTTAACTCCCCGCCAATCCATTTTCACCACCCGCTCCAGATCCGGGTTATGGTCGAGCACATCGGCGAAGCGGCGATCGGCGAACCAGGTGATGCGTGCGTCGGGGCAATGGCGCTTGATCACCTGCAGCGCGGCCATGCAGAAGATGATGTCGCCCAGGGAAGAGAGTCTGACGATGGCTATGTTCACGGAAGCCGTCCGGGTGCAGCTGTCATGGCAAGGAAGCCCTCTTGGCGCTTAAAACCGTTTTTTCCCGCAGTTTTGCGTATTTCAGAAAGGTGCTGAAGGCGTTGAGCACGGAATAGACCAAGCCGTCGGTGCCGTCCAGAAACCCCCTCTTGAAGATGTAGAACTTGACGAAGGCGACCGTTGCGTGGAAGGCCATGGCAGCGCCCCCAACCGTCTTCCCGGCGTCGCTCTTCTCGTCGGCCTGCAGGCTGGAGTCGAAATCGAGCTTACGCACCCGCTGGGCCAGGCTCTCCCCGGTCATGTGCAAAAGCGGGTGCTTGAGCCGATGCACCCTCCCCTCGAAAAGAAGCGTGTCGAAACCGTCGCCCGGCCTTTCGTTGTAGCGTCCCCTGCCCCGGCGCAACAGCCGGCTCGTGTAGTTCGGGTAGGAACAGCGGAGCCATTTGCCGAAGAAGTAGTTCTTGCGCGGCAGTTGCGCGCCTGCGCAACGCTCCCCCTGCGGGGAGCCGACGAAGGCAAGCAGTTCTTCCTTCAATTCCGGGGTGACCCGCTCGTCCGCATCCAGAAACAGTATCCAGTCCCCCGCGGTCAGCTCCAGGCCGGCGTTGCGCTGCGGCCCTACCATGCCGGGCCAGGCGCGCTGCACGACGGCGTGCGTGTACTTGCGGGAGATCTCGACCGTGGCGTCCTCGCTGAACGAGTCGATCACCACGATCTCGTCCGCCCAGGCGACGCTCTCCAGGCAGGCGGCGATGTTGCGTTCCTCGTTTTTGGTGATTACTACCACTGACAGGCGTTGTGCCATGTTATCCACCTTCCGGCTCCCGGGGCGCCGTCAGCGCAGCAGGGACTCGATGCCCGACAACACCTTTTCGACGGTGATCGATTCCCTGCAGTGAGCGTCCTTTTCGCAGCGGGTCCTGAAACAGCGGGTGCACTCAAGCGGTGACTGGATCACCACGTGGCGCTCGCCGCGCGGCCCGCTCCCCCGGCCGTCGGAGGCCCGGTAGAAGGAGACCGTCGGGGTGCCGACCGCCGCCGCCAGGTGCACCGGGCCGGTGTCACCCCCAACCACCAGGTCGACCCGTTTCAAAAGCGCGGTCAGCCCCTTGAGCGAGTAGCGGTCCAAGACGCGGCTCCCCCGGCCGATGGCGGTGGCGATCCTGGTGGCCGCGCTGCGCTCCGACTCGTTGCCCCAGGGAAAGAGGATGCTCGCCTCGCCGAAACGCGCCAGCACGGCGCGCCCCAGCTCGATCCAGCTCTGCTCGCTCCAGAACTTGGTCTGCCAGGTGGTGCCGTACTGGAAGAGGAAGACCAGCCCGTCGGAGAGGGTCGCCAAGAGCGCCTCGGCGTCGGCGTCCTCCCCGGGCGTGGTCCTGATGGTGGAACTCAGCTGCATCTGGCTGAAATCTTTGGCAAAGGGAACGCTGACCAGGCGCAGGTACTTCTCGGTGACGTGCTGGTCCTGGCGCCGAAGCGGAATGCGCCGGGTGGTGAACAGCGCGTTCACCGACTCCTGCAGGTCGCACTTCTCGAAGCCGATCCGGTCCGCCGCTCCGGTCGCCCAGCAGATCAGCCCGCTCTTCAGGTTCCCCTGGATGTCGAATACCAGGTCGTAGTCGCGCGCCCTGAGCGTATCCTTGAGCTCTCCCACCTCGCGCCTGGTCCGGGCGGCGAAGGGATGGCGACGCCAGAACTTGGTGCGCACCACGTGCAACTGGCTTAGAAGCGGGTTTCCCTCCAGGATCTCCCGGAACTGCTCCTCGACCACCCAGTCGATCTCGATGCCGGCGCAGGCCTGCTTCAGGTAGTCCAGGACCGGCAGAGAGTTGACGATGTCGCCCAAGGCCGATGCTTTAACGATCAAAACCCGCATGGCTACCTTCCCGCTATCCGCGTCTGCAGTCGTTCTGCGGCGTCCACCACGTCGTCGGCGGTAACTGCCGTCATGCAGCGGTGGTCGGTGGGGCATTCCCTCTTGAGACAGGGGGCGCAATCCGCTTCCTTGCGGACGATCACGGAGTTGTCGGAGAAGGGATAGGTGGCCCGGTGATCGGTGGAGCCGAAAATGGCCACCAGCGGCACCCGGAAGGCCGCCGCGATGTGCATGGGGCCGGAATCGTTGGTGACGAAGAAGTTGCAGCGTTTGATCAACGCCAAAAGCTCGCGCACCGTCATCTTGCCGGCCATGTTCAGACAGTTGCCGGAAAGCGCCTTTTCGATGTCGGCGGCGATGGCCGTCTCCGAGGGGCCGCCTAAGACCAGGATCTTCGCACGCCAGCGCCGGGCGAGCACGGAGGCCACCTCCGCGAAGCGCTCCGGGTACCAGCGCTTGGCCGAACCGTAGGCGGCACCCGGGTTGATGCCGATGACGAAGTCGTCCGCCCCGATCCCCGCACGCCGGAGAGTGGCGGCGGCAGCCGTCTCCTCCTCGTCGGTCACGCAGAGAAGCTGGTGCTTGCCGGCCGCCTCGACGCCGAAATACCTGAGCATCTCCAGGTAGTTGTCCACGTGGTGCTCGCTGTCGCCCAAAAGCCGGTAGGGGAAGCCGTGGGTCAAAAGCAGGCTGCGCCCGTCGCTTTTGTTCCCGAGCCTGCGTGGGATGCGGGCGAGCCAGGCGATCAGCGCCGCGTCGAAGGCGCTCTGCAAGAGGATCGCCAGGTCGAACCGGCGCGCCTTGAGTTCGGCTGCGAGCCTGAGCTTCCCCGCCAAGCCCGCATGCCGTCCCTTGCGGTCGTAGAGGATCACCTCGTCCACCCAGTCGTGCGGGGCAAAGAGGCCGGCCACCGCCGGGGTGGCCAGCACGGTGACGCGGGCCTTGGGAAAGGTCTGCCGGATCGCCAGGAGCGCCGGGGTGTTCATCACCGCATCGCCGATCCAGTTGGTAACCCGGACCAGGATGGAATCGACGCTATCGGGGTCGAGTCGTCTGTTCATCGCTCGACGTTCACCGCTTCCGCCGTCAGCAGCACCGGCACGCCGTACTCTATGGGGAATTGCAGCCGGCAGGCGGGGCACAAAAGTCCGTTCGCCACTTCCTGCATGGTCCCGTGACAGGCGGGACAGGCCAGTATCTGCAACAGTTCTGCGGCAAGCATGGTTTTGCATCCTTTTAAATCAAAAACGTCTCGCGGATTGCGCCTTTGCCTTGGCACATCCGCGCATAATGCCACAGTTGCACCCTATTTCTAAAGCACTTTTTCTACTGCGGCCTCCAGCGGGCCGAAATCGGGGGAGTCAAGTTCCAGCGGCACCACGTAGCAGGGGGCAAGCGCGGCAGCCTGCGCCGCCAGTTTCACCGCGTCCTTTTCGGTGGTCAAAAGGCAGGCGGAACGGGAGGCGCTCTTCAGTCGGCACAGCGCCGCGATCTCCTCGTCGCCGTAGGGGGTGTGGTCCGGGAAGGAGAGCGTGGCCGTGAGCCGCACGCCGGCGCTTTCCAAAAGGTCGAAGAAGGCAGCCGGGTCGGCGATGCCGGAGAAGGCGGTTACCCGCGTACCCTTAAGCGCCGCGAAGTCGAGCAGCTCCCCGCCTGCCAGGGGCACCGCCCCTCCCAGGGTGTGGTTGGTGCAAAGGCTCGGCTTGCCGGGGAAGAGTTCCGGCTTGGGGGCGTCGCCGCAGCGCGTGTAGACGATCAGGTCGGCACGGCCGCAGGCGGAGCGGCGTTCGCGCAGAAAGCCCGCCGGCAGGGTGCGGCCGTCGGCGAAGGGTCTCGCGGCATCGAGCAAAAGCAGGTTCAGGTCGCGCTTGAGGCGCAGGTGCTGGTAGCCGTCGTCGAGCAGAAAGACGTCGGGGTCGAGCTTGTCCAGAGCCAGCATCCCCGCCCGGTAGCGGTCCCCCCCGATCACCACCATCAGCCCCGGCACCTTCTGCGCCAAAAGGCACGGCTCGTCCCCCGCCACCTCCGGCGTGAGCAGGAGTTCTTTGCCGTCGGAGACGATCCGGACCGCGCCGGCAGCCGTTCCGCCGTAGCCGCGGGAGAGTACCGCCACCTTCAAGCCGCGCGCGATCAGCATCTGCGCCAAGCGGGCGGTCAGCGGCGTCTTGCCGGTCCCGCCCAGGGTGACGTTGCCGACGGAAATCACCGGGCGCGGCAGCCTTAGCGAGGGGATGAGCCCGACCCGGTAGCCCCAGGCCCGCAGGGCCAGGAGACCGCCATAAGGGAGGGAGGCGGCGCGCAGCAGGGCGAAAAGCAGCCGGTCGCCCGGCGTGCGCCTTTTCCCCTCCACCAGTTCGCTGAAGTAGCGGGAGAGATCAGCCACTCGCTCCCCCGTGAAGCGCAGCGTCGATCGCCTCCAGATGCCGTTCTACCGCGCCCGAGCTTTCCTCGATCAGCTTCCGGCCGGCCGCGCCGACGTCCCGTCTGCGCTCGGCGTTTGCCGCGAGTCCGGCCAGTTCGACGGCGAGCGCCGCGGCATCCGGCACCTGCAGGGCCGCGCCGGACTTGAGGAAATGGGCGGCGATCTCCCTGAAGTTCTCCATGTGCGGACCGAACACCACCGGCAGGCCGCAGGAGGCAGGCTCCAGCGGGTTGTGGCCGCCGGTCGGCACCATGGTTCCCCCCATGTAGACCAGGTCGGAGAAGGCGAAGATCTGCATCAACTCCCCCACCGTGTCGAGCAGGAGCACCCCTCCCGGGGGGAGCGGCTCGCGCCGTTCGGAGAGCTGCGAGCGTTTCAGGAACGTGAAGCCGCGCCTGGCCAGAAGCTCCGCCACCGCCGGTCCCCGCTCAGGGTGGCGCGGCACCAGCACCAGGAAGCTTGCCGGCTGCGCCTCGACGAGCGCGCGGTAGGCGGTAAGCACCGGTTCCTCTTCGCCGGGGTGGGTGCTGGCGGCGGTGAACACCAGCGCCCCAGCCGGGACCAGGTACTGCGCCTTGAGTTCCCGTCGCCTTTCAGGCGAGGTCTGCCGCAGGGGGATTTCGTACTTCAGGTTGCCGGTCACCCGCACCGCGTCCGCCGGCGCGCCGATCGCCTCGATGCGCCTGGCGTCCTGGCCGCTTTGCATGCAGAAGCAGTAGAAGTTGGGAAGCACCGGGCGGAACACCCGGGAAAACCGCAGATAGCGGTTAAAGGAGCGGTCCGAGATGCGCCCGTTGGCGAGCAGCACCGGAATGCCGAGTCTTTTGGCGCAGGAGAGAAAATTCGGCCAGATCTCCGTCTCCATGATCACCACCGCCTGCGGGCTAAGTGTCTTCAGGATGCGGGAGACGGCGAAGGGGTAGTCGAAGGGGAAGTAGATGCAAAGGTCGGCAAGCCCGCTTTTCAGGGCCACGGAGCGTCCGGTTTCGGTGCCGTTGGAGAGTACCACCTTTTTTCCCGGGTAGCGCGCCTTGAGCCCCTTCAAAAGCGGCAGCACGGCGATGGTCTCCCCCACCGAAACCGCGTGCACCAGGATCACCTCCGCCCCGCGCACCCGGTCCAGTTCGGCCTCGGGGATGGCGCCGAAGCGTTCGGCGAGGGCGAGCCTGCGTCCACGGCTGAGCGAGCGGTAGGCGTGATAGGGGATCAGCACCGGCAGGATGATGAGGAGCAGCAGGTTGTAGAGAAGCTGTACCATTCGGAACCTTAGAATCATAGCCACGGAGAAAATCTGAGAAGATTCGGAGAAAAAACTCTTATCCGTTTTTAGACTTTCTCAGAATTTGCTCCGTGACTCCGTGGCTAACGGGGTTTTTACCTTCTTCGTCGAGCTTGAGCAGCTGGCAGAGGGCAAGCCCCACCAGGTAGACCATCCCTCCGGCCCAGAGCACGTCGGAGGGGAAGTGTCCCCCCTGCGCCATGCGGGCCACACCCATGAAAAGGCCGTATGCCAACCCGCCGGCCAGCGTGGCAAGCGCATAGCCCCGCGCGCGGCGCCTGAGCACGAAGTAGGGGAATATCAGGAAGAAGGCGGCAGAGGCATGCCCGGACGGGAAGGAGTGGCCCTCCCCCGGCAGACCCCGTTCCCAGACCTGGTGGTAGGTTGCTTTTTCCGCGCCGCCGAACACCTCCAGCTGCGCCGGGCGCGGCCGCCCCCAGTGATCCTTGAACACCGTGTTCACGAGAAGTCCCGGCCCCAGCGCCAGGAAGAGCACCAGGAACAAGGCGCTCCTGCGCCAGGGGGCGGCCTTCACCGAGAAGAAGCCCGCGACGAAGGTCAAAAGCCCGACCGCGGCGCTCAGGTACGCGGGCAGAACCCCGTAGCGGTAGAGAAAACGCCAGGGGTTCGCCTCGCGCCCCACCCAGGTCCCCTGCTGATAAAAATGCCGCTCCAGCGCGACGTCCAGCCCGTTGGCGGCGAAAAGCGCCGTCAGTACGATCAGGATCGCCACCGGCAGCAGGTACTCTTTGAACTTTTCCTTAGCGGGCATCGCTTTCCCCAGTCTCCGCGGTCTTAGGCATCCGCTCGGGCGCCCGTTTCCACCTCTTGTGCACCCAGTACCACTGGCTGGGATGTTCCACGATATAGCGCTCCAGGGAACGGACGATGGCCGTGGCGTCTTTTAGCTCGGCGGCCTCGGCGTCAGGGTCCTGCGCCGGCGTGTACTCCGGGTAGATGGTGACGACGTGGCGCTCCCCCTCCCGGTGGACGAAGATCGGCAGAAGCGGGGCGCCGCTTTTGCGGGAGATCAGCGCGGGGAGCCTGATAGTCCAGGCGGGACGGCCCAGGAATTCCACCAGCACCCCCTCGCTCGGCTGCGGCGCCTGGTCGATCAGCATCCCTACCGTTTCCTGCCGTTTCAAGGAGGCGAAGATCTGGCGCAGCGCGCCGTCGCGGTAGATGATCCCGTTGCCGAAGCTCCGACGGATGCGTTCGGTGACCTTGTTCAGCTGCGGGTTGTCCTGGCGCCTGGCCACCACCGAGATCCTGCCGTAGCGCGCGCCGAAGGCAAGGGCCATCAGTTCCCAGTTGCCGCAGTGGGCGGTCACGAAGGCGATCCCCTTTCCCTTGGCGGCGGCAGCCCGGTAGTGTTCCACCCCCCGGAATTCGACCGCGTCGATCAGCTTCCGGCCGCGGCCGTGGTAGAGCTTGCAGGTCTCGGCCACCGAGCGCCCCAGGTTTTCGAAGGTCGCCCGGGCGAGTTCCTCGGCGCTTCCCCCGGGAAAGCCCGGCTGCCTGCGCAGGTACGGGAGGGACTTTTCGACGTTGTCGATCGCAACCTTTCTCCTGCTCGCGACCAGCCGGAAGAACAGCCGTCCCAGCCCGCGTCCGAAGCTCAGCGCGACCGGCAGCGGCAAGAGCGAAACGGCAAAGGAGACGCCCAGGAACAGGGCAGCCTCCAACCGCCAGCGGATCTCTTTCACCGGCCCTGCCATGGTGCTACGCCTTGAACTGCAGGGAGTGCAGCCGGCTGTAGAGCCCGGCGTTGTCCAACAGGTTCTGGTGGTTGCCGCTTTCCACGATACGCCCCTTCTCCAGCACCACGATGCGGTCGGCGTGCGCGATGGTCGACAGGCGGTGGGCAATGACGAAGGTGGTGCGGTTTTGCATCAGGTTGTTGAGCGCCGCCTGCACCATCTGTTCGCTTTCCGTGTCGAGAGCACTGGTCGCTTCGTCCAGGATCAGGATCGGGGCGTCTTTCAGGATCGCCCGGGCGATGCACAGGCGCTGGCGCTGCCCGCCGGAAAGTCGTACCCCGCGGTCCCCGATGTTGGTCAGGTAGCCATCCGGCATCTCCATGATGAAATCGTGGGCGAACGCCGCCCGGGCTGCCTGCTCGACCTCTGCGTCCGAGGCCGCGGTCTTGCCGTAACGGATGTTGTTGGCGATGGTGTCGTTGAACAGGATGGTTTCCTGGTCCACCAGGGCCACCTGGTTGAGCAGGCTTTTCACCGTCAGCTCGCGGATGTCGTGCCCGTCCACCAGCACCGCCCCGGCGGTGGGATCATAGAAACGGGTGATCAGCGAGACCAGCGTGGTCTTGCCGCCGCCCGAGGGTCCGACCAGCGCCACCACCTCGCCCTTTTTCGCCTTCAGATTGATGTCATGCAGCACCTCGTCCTCGCCGTAGCGGAAGGAGAGTGCGCGGAATTCCACCACGCCTTCGGCCCGTCCCAGCTCGATGGCGTCGGGGCGATCCTGGATGTCGGGGGTCTCGTCGATGATCTCGAAGACCCGCTCGGCCGCCCCCAAGGAGCGCTGCATGGTGTTGTAGGCCCCCTGCAGCCGCTTCACCGGGTTGTAGACCAGCACCATGGCGGTGATGAAGGAGAAGAGCTCGGAGGGTGTCATGCTCCCCTTGAGGACCGCGTTCCCCCCGACCCAGACCACGGCGGCGATGCCGAAGGAGCTGACGAACTCCACCACCGGCGTGGAGATGGACTGGTATTTGGCGTCCTTGCGCATGAAGTGGTAGTACTCGAGGTTGGTCCGACGGAACTTGTCGATCTCCCGATCCTCGAGGCCGAACGCCTTGATCACCTTGATGCCCGAGAAGGTCTCCTGGATGATGGTGGAGATGTCCCCCATCTTCCCCTGCCCCTTGCGGATGATGTTCTTGATCTTTTTGCCGAACTTCTGCGCCGGATAGATGGTCGCCGGCAGCACGACGAAGGTGATGATCGCGAGCTGCCAGTTGCGGTAAAAGACGACGCACAGAAGCGAGACGGCGGAAAAGCCGTCCCGGAACAGGCCGGTGATGATACTCGCCACCCCTTCCTGCATCATGTTGACGTCGCTCATGATGCGCGACATCAAAAGGCCGGTCGTCTGGCTGTTGAAAAAGCCGACGGAAAGCCGCATGTTCTTTTCGTAGACGTCGTTGCGCACGTCCTGCACCGCGAGCTGTCCGGCGGTGCGGATGAAATAATCGTTGGTGAAGCGGCAGAACCCGCGGATCAGAAACAGCACGACGATGCCCAGGGGGAGCAGGTAGAAGATGCCGCGGTCCCGGTACTCGCCGGAAAAGACCTTCTTGAGCACCGGCTCGACCAGGTAAGCGAAGGCCCCGTCCATCCCCCCGACCCCGGCGGAACCGACCGCCGCCAGGAGTATCCGCCAGGTGTAAGGGCGGCAATAATTGATCAGTCTCGAAAACTTTCCCATTTTCTTCCTTGTGTCAGCTTTTGGTCATGCTCCAGGCGAGTTGCGCCAGGCGCCCCAGCGCTCCTCCTGCCCCCAGCCTGGTACGAATCTCGCCCAGTCCCGCCTTCATCTCGCTTGCGCGTACCGGATCGTTGAGCAGCGCGTCGATCTCGGCGGCGATCGCCTCCGGTTGTGCCTCGTGCTGGATCAGTTCCTTCACCACGCGCCTTTCGGCGACGATGTTGCAGATGCCGATGTGCGGCACCTTGATCACCCGCTTGCCGATCTCGTAGGTCAAGGGTGAGACCTTGTAGATCAAAACCATCGGCACCCCGACCAGGGCGAGTTCCATGATCACCGTGCCGGAGACCGAGATGGCCGCGTCGCAGGCGGCCATGAGATCGTAGTTTCGACCGGAGACGACGGTCACCTCCACCGGGGAGTGCGCCAGATAGGGGGCGAGGTCCTCTTGCCGCAGGGAAGAGGCAAGCGGCAGCACGAACTGCAGGCCGGGCGTGCGCTCGTGCAAAAGCGCCGCGGCTTCCAGGATCACCGGCAAGAGCTTCTTGATCACCGACTTGCGGCTTCCCGGGAACAGGCCGACCGTCCGTTTGGCCGGGTTAAGGCCCAGCGAGGCGGCCGCCTCCTCCTTGCTCATCGCGGGGCGCACCATGTCCACCAGCGGGTGTCCCACGAAGCTCACCGGGATGCCCGCCTCCCGGTAGAAGGGAACCTCGAAGGGGAAGAGCACCGCCATCATGTCCACCACCCGGCCGATCCCCTTCACCCGGCCGCGCCGCCAGGCCCAGACCTGCGGGGAGACGAAGTGCAGCACCTTCACCCCGGCGCGCTTGGCCGCCTTGGCGAGCCTCAGGTTGAAGTCGGGGTAGTCGATGGTGACCATGACCCGGGGCGGGTCGGTGGTAAGCCTTTTTTTCAGCGTATTGAAGCCGTTGACGATCACCGGCAGGTGACCTAGCACCTCGACGAGCCCCATCACCGCCATCACGTTCGCGTCCACCAGCGTCTCGACGCCGGCCCGGCGCATGCCGTCGCCGCCCATGCCGATCAGTTCCACGGCGGGGTCGAGCGCGCGCAGCTCTGCTGCCAGGCGGGCGCCGTACATGTCGCCTGAGGCCTCTCCGGCGACGATCATCACTGTGTGCTTGGCTGACTGCAATTTAACCCTCGGGGTACGGTTCAAGCAATGGAAACGACGACTGCGCGGGAGAGGGGGCGTAGCGGCTGGTCGTAAGAGTTTGCAGGTTGCGTTGAGCGGGTTCATCGTGAAACGCAACGCAACCCATGGTGCCGGCAGCGGATTGTCGCGTTTCGTACCTCAACGCGACCTGCCATGCTCAGGATGACAGGCGCTGCCTTACCGGCAGACCCCTCGCTTGGCGGCTTCGATGAAGGCGATGAAATGGTCGACCTCAGGGCCGGCAGGGATCTCGCTCTTCATCCGATCGATGGCGTCGGTGAGCCTCAATTCGGAAAGCGACAACAGCTTGTAGGCCTTCTTCAGCGACGAGATGGCCTCGTCCGAGAAGCCGCGCCGCTTCAGGCCGACCAGGTTCAGACCGCGCAGCCTCGCCTCGCGGCGGTCGCCGGTGACGATGGTGTAGGGCGGGATGTCCTGGGTAATGGAGGTGGCGCCTCCCACCATGACGTGGGCGCCGATGCGGGTGAACTGCAGGATGGCGCAGAGCCCTCCCAGGATGGCGTAGTCCTCAACCGTCACGTGTCCGGCGAGGGTTGCTGCGTTGGCCATTACCACACCGTTGCCGATGTGGCAGTCGTGCGCCACGTGGGCGTAGCACATGATCAGGTTGCCGTCCCCAACCGTGGTCTCTCCGTCGCCCGTCACCGTCCCCAGATGCAGGCTGGCGAACTCGCGGATGGTGTTGCCGTTGCCGATCTTAAGCCAGGTTTTTTCACCCCGGTACTTGAGGTCCTGCGGCACGGCTCCGACCGAGGCCATGTGGAAGATGTTGTTGTCCTCGCCGATCTCGGTCCAGCCGTCGATCACCGCGTGCGGCCCCACCTTGGTCCCCTTGCCGATGCTGACGTTCTCGCCGACGACGGCGTAAGGACCGATTTCGGCACCGTCGGCGATCTTGGCGTCGGGGTGGATTACTGCGCTGGGATGAATCATGATCTCTCCGAAATGTCTCTCTAGCGGTCGGCCAGCGTGGCCTTCAGTTCCGCCTCGGTCACCAGGGTGCCGTCCACGAAGCACTTGGCCGCCACGCTCCAGATACCGCGCTTGTTGAAGAGCGTCTCGATCTCGATGCGCAACTGGTCGCCCGGCTTGACCGGCTTGCGGAAGCGGGCGTTGTCGATGGCCATGAAATAGCTCACCTTCTCCGCCGCCGTGCCGCCGGAGGTTTCGTAGGCCATGATGGCCGCCACCTGGGCCATGGCCTCGATGATCAAAACGCCCGGCATGACCGGGTGCCCCGGGAAGTGCCCCTGAAAGAACGGCTCGTTCATGGTCACGTTTTTCAGCGCCACGATCCGCTTGCCCGGCTCAATCTCCAGCACCTTGTCCACCAAGAGGAACGGATACCGGTGCGGCAAAATGTTCATGATCTGCACTACGTCAAGCACGTCTACCCTCCAAAAAATTGTCGTTCGTCAAAAGCACTACTTTTTTTCCAGCTCGGCCACCCGCTTTTCCAAGGCGATCAGCGTCTTGCGGAACTCGGGAAGCTTCGGCAGGATGCCGGAGACCTTCAGCCACTCGCGGTGCGGCACCGCGGGGATGCCGCCGATTATCTGGTTGTCGGCGACCGAATTGGGGATCCCCGACTTGGCGGCGACCACCACGTCGTTGCCGACTGTTATGTGGCCTGCGGCGCCCACCTGGCCGCCCATGATAACATGGTTGCCGACCTTGGTGCTACCGGAGATGCCCACCTGCGAGCAGATCATGCAGTCCTCGCCGAGCACGCAGTTGTGCGCGATCTGCACCAGGTTGTCGATCTTGGTCCCCCGGCCGATGCGGGTCGCTTCCAGGGCGGCGCGGTCGATGGAGACGTTGGAACCGATCTCCACGTCGTCTTCCACGATCACGATGCCGATCTGGGGGATCTTGTACCAGGCCTTGCCGTCCGGCGCGTAGCCGAGCCCGTCGGAGCCGATCACCGTACCGTCGTGCACGGTGACGCGGTTGCCGATGCGGCACCCCTCGCGCACGCTGACGTTGGCGTACAGGGTCACGTCGTCTCCCACGGTCACGCCGGCATAGAGCACGACTCCGGGATGCAGCGTCACCCGCTGCCCCACCGTCACTCCCGGCCCCACGTACGCACCCGGGTAGACGGAGACGTCCGCGCCGAGCTTCGCCCCCTCGGCCACGAAGGCGCCGGGCATCACGCCTTGCGGCTTGGCCGGCTTGGTGAAGAACAGGGTCAAAAGCTTGGCGAAGGCCAGGTAGGGATTGGCGTGGAAGATGGCGTTCTTGCCGTGGGCGTTGCCCCCCTCCGGCAGCAGCACCGCCGAGGCGCCGGTGGTCGCCACCTTGGCCGCGTACTTGGGGTTGGCCAGGAAGGTGAGCTGCCCCTCCCCCGCGTCGTCCAGCGTCGCCAGCCCGCCGATCACCACCGAGCCGTCACCGGCAAGGGTCCCGCCCAGATGGTCGGCTATCTCCTGCAGAGTCTTTTTCATGATGTCCCCCGTAGAACACCTCTTATCTCCCCCTCCAGGGGGGGAGGGGACATAGGTGAGGGTTTTATTTTCTCTTCGCGTTGAAGGAGTTCAGCACCTGCTCGGTCAAGTCGGCGGCCGGATCGAGGTAAAGGAGCACCTCGCTCTTCACGAAGAGCGCGGTGTAGCCGTTCTTGCGCCCGAAGTCCTGAGCCACCTTGACGATCTCTTCCACAAGCTTGCTGGTCAGCTCGTCGTTTTTGGCCTGCAGATCGTCCTGGGCATCCTTGAGGAAACGCTGGTAATCCTTGAGCTTCTGCTGGTAGTCGCGCTCCTTGGCGCTGCGCGCGCTTTCGTTCAAAAGGGCGCCCTGGCTCTCGATCTCGCCCTTCAGCTTTTTCAGCTCGTTCTCGCGCGAGGTCTTCTCGGCCTCGTACTTGCCGGCCTTCTGGGCCAGTTGCTCCTTGGCGGACTTACCGGCCTCCGAGTTCAAGAGTATCTTCTGAATGTCGACCGAACCGATCTTGGCGCCGTCGGCGGCCTGGACGGTGAGGGGAACTGCCAGCAACAGGAATAATGCGACGATGAAACGTTTCATGATCATGCTCCTTGCCTGTAATTGATTCTGCAATTGATTAGAACACGCTGCCCATGGAGAATTCCACCCTGCCGCCGCTGTGGTCGATGTTGGCGCGTGGCTTAAGCGGCACGCCGTATTCGAGCCTGAGCGGTCCGATCGGCGACATCCAACGGATGCCGCCGCCGTAGCTGGTGAGTACGTTGCCGAAGGTCTTGCTCAAGGTGTCCTGGGAGTTGCCGGCATCGAAGAAGACTACCCCCTTAAGCCCTGCGTCCTTCAACAGCGGGAAAGTGACCTCGGCGTTGGCGATGGCCTCCATCTGGCCGCCCAGGTAGACGTTGTCGGGGCTTGAGGTGCCTATCCCCAGGAAGTCGGTCGGCGTGACCTGCGAACTCTTGATGGGGCAGACGGTTCTCACCGAGTAGCCACGGATCGAGCCCATGCCGCCGAGGTAGAACTTCTCGTCGATCGGCACGTCCATGCCGACCCCTTGGATGTACCCCAAGGCGCCGTGCAGCGAACCGACCATTCCCCAGACCAGCGGATGGAAGTAGGTGTGGTCGGTCAGGTAGCGCAGGTAGCGGTTGCTCCCGCCCAGGCCGGCGAATTCGACCGACAGGGTGTCGATGAAGCCGGTCGTCGGATCGGGATGAAAGTCGGTGGTATTGCTGCTGAGACTGGCCACGATGGCGCTGGTGGTCGAGTCGGTGACCGGCGCCACGATGGAGCCGTTGTGAATCTGCTCCAGAAGGGACTCCGACTCGCTGTAGATCTGCTTCACCTCGAACTTGTAGAGCCAGAAGGTGGAGAGCGTGTCGGTGATCGGGTAGCCGGCCTTGACGTCGGCACCGGTTGCCCTGCGGGTGTAGTCGATGTACTGCCGCTCGGTGCGGTAGATGTCGCCGCCCACGGTCCACTTGCTGTCCAGGAAATAGGGGTCGGTCATGCCCAGGTTGTAGGTACGGGACCGGGCACCGATGGAAGCGGCGGCGGTCAGCTTCAACCCCAGGCCGAGGAAGTTCGACTGCTGCACGGACCCCTGGCCGACAATGCCGTCGAGCGAGCTGTAACCCGCGCCGATGCTGAAGGTGCCGGTGGCCTTTTCCTTCACGTCGACGTTGATGTCCAGCTTGTCAGCCACGCTTCCCTTGGCGGTGGTGAGATTCGCCTCCTCGAAGAAGCCGGTGTTCATGATGTTCTGCTTGCTCTTCTTGATGGCGGTGGCGCTGTAGAGATCCCCCTCGTCGATCCTCATCTCACGGCGCACGACCTTGTCGCGGCTTTTGCTGTTGCCGGAGATGTTGATCCGGTCGACGTGCACCTTCTCCCCTTTTTCCATGTCGAAGGTGATGTCCATGGTGTGGATGTCCGGGTTGAGCTTGGTGCGGGGGTTGGCATTGGCAAAGGCGTACCCCTTGTCCGCGTAGACGTCGGTCAGGGCGACCACGTCGTCCCTGAGCTTGGCGCGGCTGAAGAGCTCGCCGGATTTCTCCTTGAGCTTGTTCATCAGTACGTCGCTTGTCTCCAGGAGATCGCCTTTCACGCCGAGCGAGCCGATGCGGTACTGGTCGCCCTCGGTGATGCCGATGGTGACGGTCAGGCCGGTCCTGTCCGGCAAGAGGTCCACCCGCGGCTCACCCACCTTGACGGTTGCATAGCCGTCGTTCATGTAGAGCTCGGTAAGGAGCAGCACGTCGTTTTTCAGCACCTCTTCCTTGTAGGTGCCGGCCCCCGTCAGCCAGGAAAGCCACCACTTCTCGCCGGTCTCCATCGCCTTCTTGAGCTTGCGATCGGTCAGCGCGCGGTTCCCCTCGAACTTGATGGTCTGGATCAGGACCTTCTCCCCTTCCTTGACCCGGACGATGACGTTCACCTCGGTATCGGAGCGCTTGCTGATGTCGCCGTCCACTTCGGCCAGGTAGTAGCCGTCGTCGGCATACAGCTTCTTTACCTTCTTCAGCCCCTTCTGCAGCTCCTTCACCGAATAGATGGTGTTCGGCTTGATGTCCAGGGCTTCCCGCACCTTGTCGGGCTTGATCTCCTTGGCCCCTTCGATCTTCACTTCCCTGACGACCGGCTTTTCCTGGACGACGTAGGCAAGCGCGATGCCGCCGGGCACCTTTTCGCTGCGCACCTGCACGTCGCGGAAGTGGCCGAGCTTGTAGACGGCGCGCAGGTCCGCGTCGGCCTTGTCGCGGTCGAGCTGGTCGCCCGGCTTGAGCGCGATCGCCTGCATGATGGTCGGGGTCTCGATGATCCGGTTGCCGATCACCTTGACGGTGACGATCTTGTTGGCGGCCCGCTCCGCCGCGGCCTTTTCTGCGGCAGCCTTCTCGGCTGCGGCCTTCTCCGCGGCAGCCTTTTCGGCTGCGGCTTTTTCAGCGGCCCTCTCCACCGCAGCCTTCTCGGCGGCGGCCTTTTCCGCGGCAGCCTTCCCGGTTGCGGACTTGGCAGCGGCGGCCTTGGGCTTTTCCTTCTTGTTGAGCCGCTTCTTGGACTTTTTGGCGCTGCTCTTCTTCGCTGCGGCCTTGTCTGCCGGCTTCTTCTCGGCCGACTCCTTCTTGGCGGCATCGGCCTTACCGGCGTCGCCGGTCTCGGCGAAAGAGCTGGCGGACCAGACCAGAAGCTGTGCGGCAAGCATGGCTGTTAATGTTTTACGCAGCAAACGTCCCCCAATATAACCACTGCAATGTAATGCACGACAAACGTTCAAAAGCCGCCTGCGTCAGGCGGTGAGATCTTCTTCAGGTTCGACGGACTCCAGGCCCGTTTCCACGATGTGACCGTCCACCAGCCGCACCCGGCGCCCCATCCCTCCCGCCAGCTCCTCGCTGTGGGTGACGATCACCAGCGAGATGCCGGTATTCTGCTGGATGGAGTAGAGCAGCGAGTGGATCTCGTCGCTGGTTTTGCGGTCCAGGTTGCCGGTCGGCTCGTCCGCCAAAAGCATCCGCGGCTCCCGCACCAGCGCACGGGCGATCGCCACCCGCTGCTGCTCGCCGCCGGAAAGCTCGCCGGGGCGGTGGGTCAGCCGATGCGAGAGCCCCACGTCGGCCAGGAGCCGGCGCGCAGGCTCCTCCGCCTTGGAGCGCTTCATGCCGCCGATCAATAGCGGCATCATCACGTTTTCCAGCGCCGAGAACTCGGGAAGCAGGTGGTGGAACTGGAAAACGAAGCCGATGGAGCGGTTTCGGAAAGCGGCCAGCGGCTGCTCCGGCATGGAGAAGATCTGCTCACCCTCGAAGAGCACCGTCCCCTTCGTGGGATGGTCGATGGTCCCCATGATGTGCAAAAGCGTGCTCTTGCCGGCGCCCGACGGTCCGACCAGCGCCACCGTGTCGCCCGCGTTCACGGTGAGGTCGATACCCTTCAGCACCTCTACCTTGGCTTGGCCCAAGCCGTAGGACTTGTACAGCCCCTTTACCTCCAAAAGGCTACTCATAGCGCAAAGCCTCCGCCGGAGCCATGCGCGAGGCCGCCCATGACGGGTAGAGCGTGGCGGCAAAGGAGATCACCACGGCGGTGATGCTGATCAAAAGCACGTCCGAACCGACCACCCGCGAGGGGAAGTGGTCCAGGTAATAGACGTCGCGGCTGAAGAGCTCGAAGCCCGTGACCCGCTGGACCACGTCCACGATCGGCCCCAGGTTGCAGGCCACTAAAAGACCGGAGAGCACGCCGATCGCCGTCCCCAGGACGCCGATGATCACCCCTTCGAAGATGAAGATGCGCATGATGGAGCGGCTGGTCGCCCCCATCGACTTCAAGATGGCGATGTCGCGGGTCTTCTCCATCACCACCATGAAGAGCGTGGAGGCGATGCCGAAGGCGGCCACCAGCACGATCAGGGTGAGGATGATGAACATCACGCTTTTTTCGGTCTTCAGGGCGAACAGGATGTTCTTGTTCATCTGCATCCAGTCGCGCGCGTAGTAGGGAGTGCCCAGTTCCTGGTTGATCACCTTCACCAGCTCGCCGGTCTTGTAGACGTCCTTGACGGAAAGCTGGATGCCGGTCGCCACGTCGCCGATCCCCATGAACTGCTGGGCCTCGTCCAGCGAGACGTAGGCCAGCGTCGAATCGTACTCGAACATCCCGGTGTTGAAGATCCCCCCCACGCTGAAGCGGCGCATCTTGGGGAGCATGCCGAGCGGGGTGATGTTCCCCATCGGCGAGATCACGTCCACCGTGTCCCCCACGTACAGCCCGAGCGTCTTGGCAAGTTCCTTGCCGATCACCACGCTGGGGGTCTTGGCGGTAGGGTCCTGGAGGCATTTGAGGTTCCCCTGGGTGATCGCCTTGTGCAGGCTGGTCACCTTGGCATCGCTGTCCACGTCGATGCCGCGCAGCACCACGCCGGAGACGTTCTTGCCGGAGGAGAGCATCACCTGGTTGTAGATGAAGGGAGTCGCGGCCACCACGCCGGGAAGCGCCTCTAACCGGTTCATCACCTGCTGATAGCCGACGATCGGGCCGTCACTTTTCAGCACCACGATATGGGCGTTGGTGCCGAGGATCTTGTCCTTCAGATCCTCCTCGAAGCCGGTCATCACGGCAAGCACCACGATCAGCGCCATCACGCCAAGGGCCACGCCGGCCACCGAGATCAAGGTGATGAGCGAGATAAAGGTCGACTTGCGTTTCGCTTTCAGGTAACGCAGCCCGATGAAGAGCTCGAAGGGCATTACTTGGCCTCTTTACGCAGTTGCGGGAACAGGATGACGTCGCGTATGGATGGGGAGTCGGTCAAGAGCATCACCAGGCGGTCGATGCCGATCCCCTCTCCGGCGGTGGGAGGAAGCCCGTATTCCAGCGCACGGATGTAGTCCTCGTCCATGTAGTGCGCCTCTTCGTCGCCCTTGGCCTTGGCGGCCACCTGCTGCAGGAAGCGCTCCTTCTGGTCGCGCGGGTCGTTGAGCTCGGAGAAGGCATTGCCCATCTCGCGCCCCACGCAGAAGAACTCGAAGCGGTCCACGAACTCGGGGTCGTGGTCGTTCTTGCGGGAAAGCGGCGACACCTCGGTCGGGTAGGAGGTGATGAAGGTCGGCTGGATCAGCTTGCTCTCGGCGACCTCCTCGAAGATCTCGGTGATCAGTCGGCCGTAGCCTATGTCCTCGGAAAGTTGCAGCCCGATCTTCTGGGCGTAGGCGTAGGCGAGGTCCCGGTCCTCCAGCGACCTGGCGTCGATGTCGCCGAAGTGCACGATCGCCTCCTTCACCGTGAAGCGCTGCCAGGGGCGCTTAAAGCTGATCGGCTGTCCGCCGTAGGTGAAGTCCAGCGTGCCGAGCACCTCCCGGGCCACGTGGGCCAGAAGCTCCTCGGTGAACTCCATCAGGTCCTCGAAGGTCGCGTAGGCCTGGTAGAACTCCATCATGGTGAACTCGGGGTTGTGGCGGATGGAGATCCCCTCGTTCCTGAAGTTGCGGTTGATCTCGAACACCCGCTCCAGGCCGCCGACCACCAGGCGCTTCAGGTAGAGCTCGGGTGCGATCCTCAGGTAGAGCTCCATGTCGAGGGCGTTGTGGTGGGTGACGAACGGCTTGGCGGTGGCGCCGCCGGGGATCTGCTGCATCATCGGGGTTTCCACTTCCAGGAAGTCCTTGCCTGTCATGAACTCCCGGATCACTGAGATGATGCGCGAGCGCTTGAAGAAGACCTCTTTCACGTCCGGGCTGACGATCAGATCCACGTAGCGCTGACGGTAGCGGGTCTCCACGTCGGTGAGCCCGTGGAACTTCTCGGGGAGCGGCAAAAGCGCCTTGGTGAGCAGGCGTAGTTCGCTGACCTGGACGGAAAGCTCGCCAGTCTTGGTGCGGAAGGGGGTGCCCGAGACGCCAATGATGTCGCCGAGGTCGTAGTTCTCGAACTCGGCGAACAGTTCCTCGCCCAAGACGTCCTTCTTCATGTACAGCTGGATGCGGCCCTTGCGGTCCTGCAACTGCACGAAAGCGGCCTTGCCGAAGGAGCGGCGCATGATGATGCGGCCGGCCAAAACGAACACCGTGCCGTCGTTCTCGCCGATCTCTTTATCGCCGTAGGCCGCGCGTACGTCGGCCGAGGTGTGCTGGGGCCTGAAATCGTTGGGATAGGGGTTGATCCCCGCCTCCCAGAGTGCATCGACCTTGCGTCTTCTCTGCAACAAAAGTTCGCTTAATTCTTCCATTTCTATATGCAACCTTTCTATAGCCGATGGGCTTCAAAACAACCTGTCAAGCTAAACGATTCCGCCCGCCCAAGTCAAGGGAAAACGGGGGGACTCCCGGCCGGGATCCCTCCGCAAAACGGCACCTGTCCCGATGCACTGCCGCCTAGAAGCCGCCCACCTTCACCGGCACCAGTTGGTAGCCGATCGCAGTATTGGAAACGGGATATCCTAGCTGGCCATTGCCGTTGTCGCCCCAGCCGTACCAGGTGGCGCCGTTAATCAGGCCGCCGCCGATCTGCACGCCTTTGTTGAAAAGCGGGCTGGCAGGATCGGCGATGAGGTTCTGGGAAATCTGGGTGCCGCCGACAATGGTCCCGCCTACCGCCGCGAGCGACTGTTTGCCGAAGGCAATGATCTGGGTGACGCCGCTCATCGGGACGCCGCTGCCCGGGGTGCCGTTCCCCTGCCACAAGACGTTGACCGGCTGCCAGACCCGGGCCTTGTCGGTGGCACCGGTGCTGCCCGAGGCGTTGTTGTTTGAGCCTGCCTGGCCGAAATCGTTGAAGCCCCAGCCGATTACGTAGCCGGTGCTGGTCAGCGCAAGCACATGGTCGAGCCCTGCCGCGATCTGAACGATGCTCCCTCCCTGCAGCACGGCGGACACGTCCACCTGAACCGGGGTGTAGCTGTAGTTCAACACGGTGGAATAGGGATCTATGCCGAGCTGTCCCATCCCGTTGTACCCCCAGGCCCATACGGTACCGTCGGCCTTCAGCGCGAAGCTGGTGCTGCCGCCTGCGGCGATCTGGATCACGTTGTCGAGAGGTATTTTGGCCGACGGGTTGTTGGGATCCGTTACCTGCACCAAGTCGGCGTACCCGCGGTTGGTCGCCTGCAGTGAGGTCGGATCTACCCCCAGCTGTCCGTAGGCGTTGTCACCCCAGGCATAGACATGGCCATTACTGGCCAGGGCGAGCGAGTTTCCTCCGCCGGCCGCCACCTGCACTATGTGGCTTAGATAGGCGCCGTTAACATCCTTAACCTCAACCGGCACCCCATTGTCCGTGTACGTGTTGTCGCCGAGTTGCCCGTAACCGTTGTAGCCGATGGCGTAGACGTTACCGCCGTTGAGCGTGCCGCTGCCGGTATCGTTGACGATGGTTAGGGTATGGAAGGCGCCGGCCGCCACATCGGTCACGTGCCCGGGGAAGTTCACCTTGGCCGGGGTTGCGCTGTAGGCGCCGCTGCCGGTAGTGGGGATGATACTCCCTATCTGGCCGTGATAGTTCGAACCCCATACGTAGATGCTGCTGAGGTTGGCAAAACTGACGGCCACGGTATGTGCGCCGCCGGTGGCTACCTTGTCTATCCTCCCCGTCGTGTTGACTCGTGTAAGCGAACTCTGGCTGGTGAGGTTGCCGTTACCGAGTTGCCCGAAGCCGTTGTACCCGGTGGTCATCACCGAGCTGTAGCCGCGCAGGATCGCCGTGTGCGAATTAATGACGGTGACGGTGGCGGGGATGGCTTGGTTGTTCGAACCGCCGCACCCGGAGAGGATAGCCGTGAGGAAAAGACCGGCACTGATTAAAAGGCTGGAACGCCTGCCTGTTTGCATAAGAAAAGACCCCTCGCAAGTTTAATTTGTCGGCGGATTTAACTATACCTGGCCGAGAAAGTCAAGGACCGACTCACCAATCGGCAGTTGACACGGCGCCCCCCTTACATGTAAGAATGCCCTTTATAAACGCACAATTCGCTGGGAGGATGACAACGGGCATGGCCATCGAACCGAATAAAGTAATCTACTCCATGATCGGGGTAAGCAAGTTTTACGACAAGAAACCTGTCCTGAAAGACATCTACCTTTCCTACTTCTACGGCGCCAAGATCGGCGTGCTCGGCCTGAACGGCTCGGGCAAGAGTTCGCTTTTGCGCATCCTGGCCGGAGTCGACAAGGAGTACAACGGCAAGGCCGTGCTTTCCGCCGGCTACACGGTCGGCTACCTGGAGCAGGAACCGCGGCTCGATCCGAACAAGACGGTCAGGCAGTGCGTCGAGGAAGGGGTCCAGGAAGTCGTCGACCTGGTGAACGAATTCAACGAGATCAACCTCAAATTCGGCGAGGAGATGAGCGACGCCGAGATGGAGAAGCTCTGCGACCGCCAAGCCACCGTGCAGGAGAAGCTCGACCACCTGGACGCCTGGGACCTCGACAGCCGCCTGGAAATGGCCATGGACGCGTTGCGCTGCCCGCCGGGCGAGACCAACGTAGCCCAGCTTTCCGGCGGTGAGAAGAGGCGCGTCGCCCTCTGCCGCCTGCTGTTACAGAAGCCGGACATCCTCCTTTTGGACGAGCCCACCAACCACCTGGACGCCGAGTCGGTCGCCTGGCTGGAGCAGCACCTGCAGCGCTACGCCGGTACCATCATCGCCGTCACCCACGACCGTTACTTCCTGGACAACGTCGCCGGCTGGATCCTGGAACTGGACCGCGGCCAGGGGATCCCCTGGCAGGGCAACTACTCCTCGTGGCTCGAGCAGAAGCAAAACCGCCTGGCCCAGGAAGAGAAATCGGAGAGCGAGCGTCAGAAGACCCTCAAGCGCGAGCTCGAGTGGATCAGGATGTCCCCCAAAGGACGTCACGCCAAGGGGAAGGCGCGCATCACCTCCTACGAGGAAATGCTCAACACCGAAAGCGAGAAGCACGCATCCGATCTCGAGATCTTCATCCCGCCCGGACCCAGGCTCGGCGGCGTGGTGGTCGAGGCCGACGGCGTCAATAAGGCCTTCGGCGACAAGTGCCTGGTGGAGGGGATGTCCTTCCGTCTCCCGCCGGGCGGCATCGTCGGCGTCATCGGCCCCAACGGCGCCGGCAAGTCCACGCTCTTCAAGATGATCACCGGCGAGGAAAAGCCCGACGGCGGCACCTTCAAGATCGGCGAGACCGTCAAGCTCGCCTACGTCGACCAGAGCCGCGAGCTCGACCCCAACCAGACCATCTGGGAAGTGATCACCGGCGGGCAGGAGCAGTTGCAGCTCGGCAAGCAGCTCGTCAACTCCCGCGCCTACGTGGCCCGCTTCAACTTCTCCGGCAGCGATCAGCAGCAGAAGGTCGGCGCCCTTTCCGGCGGGCAGCGCAACCGCGTGCATCTTGCCAAGATGCTCAAAGACGGCGGCAACGTAATACTTTTGGACGAACCGACCAACGACCTGGACGTGAACACCATGCGCGCCCTGGAAGAGGCCCTGGAGAACTTCGCCGGTTGCGCCGTGGTCATCTCCCATGACCGCTGGTTCCTGGACCGCATCGCCACCCACATCCTCGCCTTCGAGGGGGACAGCAAGGTCGTCTGGTTCGAGGGAAACTACTCCGAGTACGAGGAAGACCGTCACGCCCGCCTCGGCACCGCCGCCGATCAACCGCACCGCATCCACTACCGACAGCTGACCAGGGTCTAGTTGGTTGTTGCAGCAGGAAAAAGGGGCGCCTACTCGAACGGTAGGCGCCCCTTATGCGTACACAGTCGGTTGGGCGTCCTTACTAGCGATGCCGGGGGAGAAAATAGCGAGGTGGACATCCTTACTAAGGAAGCCCTATGGGAAAATAACGAGGTGAGCTTCCTTAATAGCGATGCCAAGGGGGATAATAGCGGGGTGGGCATCCTTACTAAGGAAGCCCTATGGGAAAATAACGAGGTGGGCTTCCTTAATAGCGATGCCAA